>Ga0209647_1000973_pt1 | contig 25483 bp, 20 predicted proteins | sample GraSoi_2013_60cm_FD_185827 | JGI IMG/M metagenome (GOLD analysis project Ga0209647, IMG submission 185827) | Grasslands soil microbial communities from the Angelo Coastal Reserve, California, USA - Sample 9_17_2013_60cm (SPAdes) (version 2) | ecosystem: Environmental > Terrestrial > Soil >... | reverse complement strand
CGAGCCGATCAGCCGCCGCTTGCCGTTCATCGCCACATAGCGGGCCGCCCATACGGTCGGCAGGCCGACGTCGCAGGTGAACACCGCGTCGTCGGATGCATGATCGCTGATCGCTTTGGCGATCTGCTGGGGATGAATCGGCGGCTTGCCGGCTCGGCCGACCGCGAGTTCGTCGAGGTCTTTGCGCGCCTTGCGATAGTGCTCGCGCGCCTGGTCGAGGTGGCTGCCGTCGCGCTTCTCTTTCAGCCGTGGCAGCAGCGCCTCGATCGTCGCGCCCACGTCACCCACCACCCCCACGTCGACCGGCGCCCGCCGCCCGATGACCTCGCCGCGCTGATCGACTTGGGCGATCCGCACGCCGCCGCCGCGCGGATAGAATTGCCGATACGGAAAATCGGTTCCGAGCATGAGCAGGACGTCGCAATCGAGCATGGCGTAGTAGCCCGATGAAAAGCCGATCAGCCCGGTCATGCCGACGTCGTAGGGATTATCCCACTCGACGTGTTCCTTGCCCTTGAGGGCATGCACGATCGGAGCTTTCAAGCATTGGGCGAGCGCGAGCAGTTGTGTGTGCGCGCCTTGGCATCCCGAGCCGCAGAGCATCGTCACGCGGCCGTCGCCGTTGAGAAGGGCGGCCAATCGCTCGAGATCGGCGTTGGCCGGCGCCACGATCGGCTGCGCCGGCAGCAGAGCCGATGTCTTCGGCGCCGGTGCGTCAGCCGCGGGTTGCAACGCCACGTCGCCGGGGATGACCACCACCGCGACACCGCGCTGCGCCACCGCGGCATGAATCGCCATCTCCAAGGTGCGCGGCATCTGGTTGGCGCCGGAGATCAGCTCGCAAAAATGGCTGCACTCCCGGAACAGGTCCTGCGGGTGCGTCTCCTGGAAATAACCCGAGCCGATTTCCGCCGACGGGATCTGGGCGGCGATTGCGAGCACCGGCAGGCGCGAGCGGTGGCAGTCGAACAGGCCGTTGATGAGATGCAGGTTGCCGGGCCCGCAGCTGCCGGCGCAGACCGCGAGCTCACCGGTGAGATGGGCTTCGCCGGCGGCGGCAAACGCCGCGACTTCCTCGTGCCGGACATGAATCCATTCGATCTTGCCCTGATGGCGCAGCGCGTCGGTCAGCCCGTTGAGACTGTCGCCGACGATGCCGTAAATGCGCTTGACTCCCGCCGCGAGAAGAATCTCGGCGAATTGATCCGCTACCCTTTGTGCCATGGCTCTTTTCCCGTTTCTGCCCCCAACCGAAAGCCAGCGCAGGCCTGGGCGCCGCCGACTTAAGGATGAGTGTTCAAACGTTTTGCAAGTGCAGCACAGCCGCGGTGTCGGCGCGGACTCGCCGCGACAGCGCGGCGTCCTCGATCAGCGATTCGCCATAGGACGGAATCATCTCTTTCAGTTTGGGAAGCCAGCGGTCGGCCGTCAGTTCGTTCCTGAAGCATTTCTCCAGCACCCCGATGGCGATGAACACCGCCGTCGAGGCGCCGGGCGATGCCCCCAGCAACGCCACCAGCGAACAATCAGCCGCCGCAACCAGTTCGGTGCCGAACTCGAGGAACCCGCCGCGTCGGGGATCCGGCTTGATGATCTGCACGCGCTGTCCCGCCACTTCGAGTTGCCAGTCGGCCGGCTTGGCGCGCGGATAATATTCCTGCAGGGCAGCGAAGCGGTGATGCGCCGTCTGCAGAACCTGCCCGATGAGATACTTGGTCAGATCGAAATTGTCGCGAGCAACCGCCAGCAGCGGTCCGATGTTGGCCGGCCGGATCGACTCGAACAGGGCCATGAGCGAGCCATGCTTGAGGAATTTGGTGGAAAAGCCCGCATAAGGCCCGAACAGGAGCGAGTGCTTGCCACCGATGACCCGCGTGTCGAGGTGGGGTACCGACATCGGGGGAGAACCGACGGACGCCTTGCCATAGACCTTGGCGTGGTGGCGCTTGTTGACGTCGGCATCATCGCAGCGCAGCCAAATGCCGCTGACCGGAAATCCGCCGTAGCCCCTGCCCTCCGGGATTCCGGACTTTTCCAGGAGCAGCAGCGCGCCGCCGCCGGCCCCGAGATAAACGAACTTCGCCGTGGTCGAGCGCGTCTCGCCGCTGCGCTCATTCTTCATGTCGATGCGCCAGCGCCCGCCCGGCTCGCGCCTGAGATGGGTGACGCGATGCGAGTAGTGGACTGCAAACCCCGGCATGCCCGCGAGGTAGCGAACGAGGGTGCGAGTGAGCGATCCATAGTCGACGTCGGCGCCGGTGATGATCCGCGTGGCGGCCACCTGTTCGTCGGCGGCGCGGCCCTCCATCACCAGCGGGACCCACTCGCTGAGTTTCTTCTTGTCCTCCGTATATTCCATGCCGTACCAGCAATGATGCGCGCTCATCGCCGCGAAGCGCTTCTTGAGGAAGGCGACGTTCTCGGGCCCGTGCACGAAGCTCATGTGCGGAACGGGATGGATGAACGATTGCGGATCCGCGATCGCGCCCTTCCTCACTAGATAGGACCAGAGCTGCCGCGATAGATCGAACTCCACGTTGACGTCCAGCGCCTTGGAAATGTCGATGCTGCCGTCGCTTCGCTCCGGGGTGTAGTTGAGCTCGCAATTCGCCGCGTGGCCGGTGCCGGCGTTGTTCCAGGCGTCCGAGCTCTCGAGCGCCGCGCCGTCGAGCGTCTCGACCATCGAGATATTGAGCCCCGGCTCGAGTTCCTTGAGAAAGACGCCGAGCGTGGCGCTCATGATGCCGGCACCCACGAGGATGACATCCGGCTCGCTGCTGGCGCGATTTTCAATCATGGGTTTCTCCGATCACAGGAACGATTGGCACGAGCCTTCGCCCGGTCGAAAAGCTCAAACCTAGCCCGTCACGTCCGCTTGCCCCTCAAAGCGGACATCGCTCTGATCTCAAAGTGATCGCGCTCTTGGACCATCCGTCTTGCATGACGCCGACGTCGTCGTCCCGAAATCGGCCGGCGAACCAGCCAACGCCGTCCCGCCGATCGCAAGCCGCGGCATCATCTCGGTTGGGGCGGCGTTGAGATCACTGATGGCACCTTCGTAAACCACGTCATATCCAAGACCTGCCTCGCCATCTGTTGATCGATATGCGGCGAAATTTCGCGGTGAAACGCATAGGCGAGCGTGTCGTATTCGAATCTGCAGCTTGGCGAGCGATTTGGCGGCAAATATCCGTCCTGGGTCAGATCGGCGAACGTCACCGGGTCGGCGCCGAAGGCCAGGCACATGAGATTGTAAAAGCGCTCTTCCGGCTGACCGTGGTTGCTGGCAAAGCCCGCTAGCTGCGTCTGCACGATGGGTTTCGTTCTGTAATCTGCGACGTACATCCTCCAAGCCCAGGCGCCGCCCGCGATCAACCTCCGCGCTCGCTCCTTGCCGAATTGCAGCATGATGTATCCGGCAAAGTTGTCGGCGGCATCTTCCGCATGTCCGAATAGCGGCACTTTGAAAATATCGAACATTGCGTGTCCGACCTCGTGGGTCGTGAGCCAGAAGAATTGCCCGATTGCTGCATCCCTCGCCGTGAGTCCGTCAGAGGTCGCTTTCTTTGGTAGGGATTGCAAAATGTGCTGCAAAAGTTCGTAACAGATGGTCACCGTCGGTTTGGAATTCTCCCGGCCGTACCAGGAATTCACCATGCCGCATTCCGTGGTTTTGATGGTCAACTCCTCGGGCAGACGAAACGGACTCAATATCCCCTGCATGTCTTCGAGGACACGGTGCTCCCTTAACATACCGTAGAGTTCCTGAAGCTCGGCGCTTTTGGGTACGACATATTCGGTTGTGACGCGGTTTGGCCGATTGTTTTCACTGGGGGCATGGACATTCTGACCGGATTGGTTACGAGCGCCTGGCACAAGTACCGGGGCGGCGACGATGTAAAGCTTTTCCCCCGAACGGAAAATAATGGCGCCGGGACCCAAATCGCGGGCCCCGAGCGCTTCGATCTGTGCCGAGGTGTCGCCTTTCGCTCGACCTGGCGTGATGGCAAAGGTCTTTCCATCGATATAGATGCTGTCGTTGTCGGCAATCGTAGCCGGCGGGAGTGTTTGCGATTGAGCCACCGCCAGATTCGACACGATCGATGCAATGCCAACGATGGCACCGATGGAGCTTATGGACTTTCCTTGGAAACCGCTCATCCCCTTCTCCACAGTTGATCGCCCGCGACGCGGATTGATTCTCACGAGAGACGTCGCGCGTTTAAGTTTGAGAAGAGGTAGGGGCGGACTGAAGCTTACTTCAGCCCGCTCCGACCAACACTAAAGGCTCGCAGCCTCGTCACTTTGTAACGGCCGAGATCCAATTATCCTCGAAGGCCTTCTTGAGCTTGTATTGAACATAGTCCGGATCGTAGGCGAATTGCATGAGCTGAGCGTTATAGCCGGCGCTACCGCCACCGGTGAGCCTCGGATCATACTGCGGCTGCCGCGGATCGTTGAGGAATTGCATGAGCATGGCGTTATAGCCGGCGCTGCCGCCACCGGTGAGCCTCGGATCATACTGCGGCTGCTGCGGATCGTAGGCGAATTGTTGGTTATAGCCGATGCTGCCGCCGCCGGTGAGGGCTGGATTGTATTGCCCGCCGGCGAGAGCCGGATTGTACCGCCGCGGATCGTAGGCGAATTGTTGGTTATAGCCGATGCTGCCGCCGCCGGTGAGGGCTGGATTGTACTGCCCGCCGGTGAGGGCCGGATTGTACTGCCGCGGATCGTAGCCGTAGGCGGTGACGACGCCGCGGAGCGTTTGACCTTCGGCTATGTAGAGCTTGTTGCCCGAACGTATGATGATTGCCCCAGGGCCGAGTTCGCGGGCAGCGAGATCTTTGATTTGAGCTCCGGCGTCGCTTTTTGCCTTTCCCGGTACGACCTGAAAAGATTTTGCGTCGATATAGACGCTGTCATTGTCGGGGATTGCTAGGACGGATTGTTGCGCGTGAGCGGTTGCAAATGTTGCGACGCCGACCGCGGCGGACATGATGACGGATGTTGTATATTTACTCATGGAACTGACTCCTATGCGGGGGACTACACGCACCGTCTCGTTGAGTTGTGGGGGGCCTATTCTAACACTGGCCGCGCGCGAGCGATAGATTGCGTGAAACCTGAAAGGTTATCCCGAAAGGTCCAGACTTCATCAGGCGGTAGTCACGCTCTCCGATCCACGTGCGCATCAGGAACGCGCTACTTGGCGCAGCATCGCTTTTCAACTGTACTCGTTTCGTCTGCCGTATCGATTGGCGGGCGGGTAACGCACGAGCAGCAGGGATTCGTCTTTGACGATCGTTAACCTTTACATCGGCACCAAACCTATCCTCTGACGCGAAGACCCCACGACGCGCGACTTTCACTCTTGGAAGCAATCGATGCGGTCCGGATACTCTGCTGTTTTCTCGGGAAAAGGCTTTGCTGAAATTGCCTCACCTTGATCTTCCTTGCTGTCAGTGGGTTCGTGGACGAGCGAACATTCGACCGCGTGGTCGATCCGGCAAAGATGGTGAAGCCCTACGTCGTCGTGGCGGCCCGAACGGAGGAAGGTCTATACTCCGCATCGATCCACGCCAGCGGAGAGGCGCAGGCAGCTGAAATTCGTTGAAAACCGACAGGCCTGAGAATGGCGGACGCTATCGACCATGGCGAGCGCGCGCCGGATCGGAGTGCGGCTGCCAGATGGGTGGCGGAGGCGGCGAACGCGGCGCGGGCGGCCGGCCCGCCGCTGCTGTTCGGGCTGCGGCTGTGGGCGTCGGTCTGTCTCGCCCTTTACGTCGCCTTCTGGCTCGAGCTTGACAGCGCCTATTGGGCCGGCACCTCGGCGGCCATCGTCTGTCAGCCGCAGCTGGGTGCGTCGCTGCGCAAGGGCTGGTACCGCATGATCGGTACCGTCGTGGGCGCAGTCGCAATCGTCGTGCTCACGGCCTGTTTCCCGCAGGACCGCGCGGCCTTCATGGTGGGTCTGGCGTTGTGGGGCGCCGCCTGCGCCCTTGTCGCCACGGTGCTGCGCAATTTCGCGGCCTACGCGGCGGCGCTGGCGGGCTACACGGCTGCCATCATCGCCAGCGATCAGCTCGGCGCGACCGGCGGGCCAAACGGGGACGCGTTCATGCTCGCGATCACCCGGGTGAGCGAGATCTGGATCGGCATCGTGTGCGCCGGGATCGTGCTCGCCGGGACGGACTTCGGCGGCGCCCGGCGGCGGCTTGCCGCAGTGTTCGCGGCCGTGTCAGCCGAAATCGTCGATCGTTTCGGCGCCACATTGGCGCCGGCAGGATCGACGTCGTCCGACACGCAACAGCCGGTTCGACGCGAGCTCATCCGAAAGGTCGTTGCGCTCGACCCCGTGGTCGACGAGGCGATCGGAGAATCTTCGACGCTTCGGTACCATTCGCCGGTGTTGCAGGAGGCGCTTGAGGGCCTGATGGCTGCGATCACCGCTTGGCGCAACGTTGCGGTGCGGCTCACGCGATTGCCGGATCGCGTGGCTCGGGAACAGGCGGATGCCTTGCTGCGCAATATTCCGCAGCAGCTGCGGTCGGTCCCTCGTCCGGGCGAGCCTTCACCTTGGGTGGCCGACCCGGTGGGCATGCGACGGCTCTGCGGCGAGGGGGCTCGGAAGCTGATCGCAATGCCGGCCGGCACGCCATCGCTGCGGCTGCTCACCGACCAGACCGCCAGGGTGCTGACCGGCTTGATGCATGGGCTCGATGCGCTCGCGTTGCTGACTGGAAAGGCTGATCCCCGCGACGCTGGTCGGCGCGCAAGGCTCCACGTGGCGGATTGGTGGCCTGCTTTCGTCAACGCCGGGCGCACGTTCGTGGCCATCAGCGCGGCTGAGATTTTCTGGATCGTGACCGCATGGCCGAACGGCGCTTTCGCCATCACGTTTACCGCCATTGTGGTCATCCTGCTCGCGCCGAGAGCCGATCAGGCCTACGCCCTAGCTTTCGGTTTCTCGGTGGGCGTCGTCTTTGGGTCGGTCGGCGCCGCGATCATTGCATTTGCCGTATTGCCGAATTTTGTGACCTTCGCCGGCTTCGCCATCGGGATCGGGCTTTACCTGATTCCACTTGGCGCGCTGGTCGCCCAACCATGGCAAGTAGCGGTGTGGACCGGCATGACCTACAATTTCGTGCCTCTGCTCGCGCCGGCGAACCAGATGACCTACGACACCGTGCAATTCTATAATTCCGCGCTGGCGATTATTGCAGGGTCCACCACGGGAGCGCTGTCGTTTCGCCTGTTGCCGCCGCTCTCGCCCGCCTTTCGGACCCGCCGTCTGCTCGCGCTGACGTTGCGCGGTCTGAGGCAGCTCGCGACGAATCCCCGATGGCTGCGAGCGGATTGGGAACGCCGCATGCACAGCCGTATCGCGGCATTGCCGGACGCCGCCGACCCGCTGCAGCGGGCGCAGATCGTGACCGCGCTGTCGGTTGGGAGCGAGATCATCAATCTTCGGCGGATTGCAGTTCAACTCGGCTTCGGCCCGGAGCTCGACGCGGCGCTCGCGGCCTTGGCGCAAGGAGATAGCGCCGCCGCAAACGCACGGCTTGCCGCTCTCGATCGCCGCCTTGGCTCGCTGCCGGACGCTGACCCGCAGGCGCGACTCGCGTTACGGGCGCGCGCCCTGATCCTAGGCATCGGCGACGCTCTCGAGCAGCATCGCGCTTACTTCGACGCAGGAGCACCCGCTTGACGTTCCTCGAGATCGATTTGCTGGGCGTCTACGTCGCGCCGATCTCGTTGCTGATCATCGCCGCGTGGTTCGTTACGATCGGGTTGCGCCGAATCGCGGATCGTTTCGGGGTGATGCGCCACGTCTGGCATCCCGCGCTGTTCGTGTTCGCGGTCTACATAATCGTGCTATCCTCGATGGTGCTCGTCATCGCCCGCTGAGATTTGCCATGTCCGACGTCGAAGCCAAATCGGAGCGCGGCAAGAGTGCCGATCTGCGTGTCGTCAGCTCCGCCCAGTCGGCTGCTCGCGCGATCCATCGGACGCGGATCCGGATCGTTCCGGTCTTGATCACGCTCGCCACGACCGGGCTTGCGGTAGGGTTCGGCTGGGCGATGTGGAGCGCTTATATGGAGACGCCCTGGACCCGCGATGGCACGGTGCGGGTCTATACCGTCACGATGGCCCCGGAGGTCGCCGGTCGCATCGTCGAGCTGCCGGTCGTCGACAATCAGTTCGTGGCCAAGGGCGAACTGCTGCTGGTGATCGACCCGACGGACTACCAGATTGCAGTCGAGCTCGCGGAGGCGGCGGTGAAGCAGGCGCAAGCCAACGTGCAAAACGCGGACGCGCAGATCGCCGTGCAGCAGGCGCAAGTGAACGCGAGCGAAGCGCAAGTGGAGCAAGCGAAGGCGTCGCTAGTGTTCGCGCAGCAACAGGCGGTGCGTTACGGGGAGCTGGCGGAAAAAGGCTACGGCCCCGTTCAGAGCGCCCAGCAGTTCAGCGCCGAGCAGCGCGAGAAACAGGCGGCGGTGGAGAGCGCGGAGGCAAACCTGAAGCTCGCGCAACGGCAGATCGAAACTTTGAATGCGCAGCGCGCCAGCGCCGAGGCGAACCTGGCGCAAGCCAACGCCCAGCGCAGCCAGGCCCGCGTGAACCTCAGGCGCACGCAAATCCGCGCGCCGGTCAACGGCTGGGTGACCAACCTGCTCGCGCAGCTCGGCGACTACGCCAATGTCGGGCAGAACAAGATGACGCTCGTCGATGCCGATTCCTTTTGGGTCGATGCCTACTTCACCGAGACCGCGCTAGGCTCCATTCGCGAGGGCGATCCAGCGAAGGTCAAGCTGATGGGCTATAGCGACACCGTCCTCGGCCACGTCGACAGCATCGCACGGGGCATCAACGTCTCCAATGCGCAAGCCGGCCCGCAAGGACTCGCGCAGGTCAACCCGATCTTCACCTGGGTGCGTTTGGCCCAACGCATTCCCGTGCGGGTCCATATCGATCACGTACCCAAGGGCATCGTTCTCGCCGCCGGCCAGACAGCCACCGTGGAAATCGAACATCGATCTCGGTCGCCGGCGCGTTAACCGCAAGCGCGCTCCGTTCGGGAGCGAACGAGACCGTGAGCGAGCCCAACTGCGCCGAAGCGATTGACCCGGATTTTCCGCGACTTAAGTATTGAATCGAGGAGAGATCCCATGGCTCAAACGCGAAAAGAGAGCGACAGCCTCGGCGTGGTGGAGGTGCCTGGGGACAAGCTGTGGGGCGCGCAGACCCAGCGCTCGCTCGAGCATTTCAGCATCGGCAGGGATTTGATCCCGCCCGAAATGATCACCGCCTACGCCATCTTGAAGAAAGCCGCTGCCATCGCGAACCATGCGAGCAAGCGGCTCGACGATCAGCGCTATAAATTGATCGTTCAGGCGTGCGACGAAATCCTCGCCGGGAAGCACCACGACATGTTTCCCTTGCACGTTTGGATGACGGGGAGCGGCACCCAGTTCAACATGAACGTCAACGAAGTGATTTCCAACCGCTGCTCCCAACTCGCCGGCACGCCGCTCGGGAGCAAGACGCCCGTTCATCCCAACGATGACGTCAACATGGCGCAGTCGTCGAACGATACGTTTCCCTCGGCCATGTATATCGCGGCGGCCGTCAACGTAAAGCAGCGCCTCGTTCCCGCGGTCACGGCCTTGCGTGACGCGATCAGCGCCAAGGCGCAAGCGTGGGATGACATCGTCAAGATCGGGCGCACGCATATGCAGGACGCCACCCCGCTGACCCTGGGTCAGGAATGGTCCGGCTACGCCGGAATGCTGTCGGACGATCTCGAACGGATCGAGGCCGCGCTGCAGGGAGTGTACCAGTTGGCGGTGGGCGGCACGGCGGTGGGAACGGGCATCAACTCGGCACCGGGCTTTGCCGAAGCGGCGGCGGCCGAGATCGCCAAGCTCACCGGCCTGCCGTTCGTCACCGCGGCCAACAAATTCACCGTGCAGGGCGCTCACGACGCGCTGGTTCAACTGTCGGGAACGCTTCGCACGCTGGCGGTATCGCTCTACAAGATCGCCAACGACATTCGCCTGATGTCGTGCGGACCTCGCGCCGGATTTGCGGAACTGTCTATACCGGAAAACGAGCCGGGCTCCTCGATCATGCCGGGCAAGGTCAATCCGACCCAGTGCGAAGCGCTCGCGATGCTCGCCGTGCAGGTGATGGGCAACGATGTCGCCGTGGGCTTCGGCGGCGCCGGCGGCTACCTCGAGATGAACGTCTACAAGCCGCTGATGATCTCCAACGTCATCCACTCCATCATCCTCATGAGCGACGGCTGCGTGAACTTCCGCAAGTTCCTGGTCGAGGGCACCAAGCCCAATCTGAAGAAGATCAACGAATACGTCGAGCGCTCGCTGATGCTGGTGACGGCGCTGTCGCCCGTCATCGGCTACGACAAGGCCTCGAAGATCGCCCACCACGCCATGGACAACGATCTCACGCTCAAGGAAGCCGCGTTGCAACTGGGCTTCGTCACCGAGGCGGAATTCGATCGCATCGTCGATCCGAAAAAAATGGTAAAGCCCTACGTGGCGAGCGAAACATCGAGCAAGGGGGCGCATTGAGCATCTTGCATGCCCGGGGCTCGACGTGGCTCGCCGGGTTCTGCCCCGGCTCGCCCGTGAGGTTGTCGCCTTCGAATCCGCGGACTGCGAGCAGCTGACATGAAGTTGGAGCAGCGTTCCAACCTTGTCCTCGCGTTTGCCCGCATCCTCTATGTCAACGGCCAAGCCACCGAGCAGACCGTGGCTGCGGCCGAGCGCCTCGGCCGCACGCTGGGCCTGCGTGCCAAGATCATGCCGCGCTGGGGAGAACTGCGACTTCAGTCTGAGGACGAGGACGGCAGGCTGATCTCCCAGGTTGCGGCCGATCCCACCGGCGTGGACATGGATTGCGTCGCGTCCGCGGCAAGGGTCATCGAGGAGCTCGGTGCCGGTCGCTTGGCGCCGCCGGCCGCCGCGGAGGCGATCGCCGCGATCTCGCAGGCGCCGCCCGCCCCGGCATGGCTATTCACGCTCAGCGCCGGTGCCGGTGCCGTGGCTCTATCGGTCATCTTCGGCGTCGAGCATCCAGTCCCGGCGGCGCTGATATTCGTGAGTGCCGCCGCCGGCGCCGTTCTGCGGCGCGGCGTAGCGCGTCTGAGCGCAAACGTCTTTCTCCAACCGTTCTGCGCAGCGCTCGTCGCCGGCGTCATCGGTGGCCTGGCGGTTCGCTACCAGTTGAGTTCCTCGCTGCGGCTGGTCGCGGTCTGCCCGTGCATGGTCCTGGTGCCGGGGCCGCACGTCCTCAATGGCGCGCTCGACCTCATCAATGGCCGCATCCATCTCGGCGCCGCGCGGCTGACCTATGCAGGGCTCGTCATCGTGGCGATCTCGACGGGATTGCTGCTCGGCCTGGCGCTCCTCGGCGTCTCCTTGCCGGTCGATCAAGCCGGCAGGGCCGTCCCGTTGTGGCAGGACGTCATCGCTGCCGGCGTCGCCATCGCGGCCTACAGTGTCTTTTTCTCTACGCCGCCGAAGATGCTGCTCTGGCCGGTGACGGTCGGCATGCTGGCGCATGCGCTGCGGTGGGTCGCGATCACTGTGCTCGGCTTTGGCGCTGCGCTCGGCACCCTGCTCGCGTGTCTCGTGGTCGGGTTGATCCTCACTCCGGTCGCACGCCGTTGGCACATGCCGTTTGCGGCCATCGGCTTCGCCTCAGTGGTATCGATGATGCCGGGCGTCCTCCTGTTCAGGATGGCGAGCGGCCTTGTGCAAATTGCCGACCGCGCGCAGGCGTCGCTGGATCTGATCAACGCGACGATCGCCGACGGCATGAGCGCCGTGATCCTCATTTTGGCGATGAGCTTGGGCCTCATCACTCCGAAGGTCGTCATCGATGCGCTGAGCGAGCGGTCGACGCCGGCAAAATCATAGCAGGCGAAGGACTACGCAGACCTCCAGCACGAATGCGCCGCGATCAATCCTCGGCCCTGCCCATCGCGTGCGTCCTCGCAAGCTCCGCTTGCTTTTGTTTTTTTCTTTTGATATTCGAGCCTCTTAGAGTGTCATGAGACCGTCACAGTCTGTTTTCGGTCGTCATCCCGAGCCTGCATGTTGCAATCATAGCCCGGTTGAGGGGAGCGAATGAGTTTCGAGATTGAGCGAAAATTCCTCGTGCGTGGCAACGGTTGGGAAAAGCTCGCCACCCGTCGCATCTCCCTCCGACAAGCCTATTTGGCCTGCAACGGGAAAGTATCGATCCGCATTCGCATCAAGGATGACTGCGCCGCAACGCTCACCGTCAAATCCCGCCCCGCGGACCTGCGCCGGCTGGAGCTGGAGTATGATATTCCGGTATTGGAAGCCGAGGCGCTGATAAAGCTCCGCCAAGGCTCCATCATCGAGAAGGTGCGCCACGTCGTCCCTTGCGGCGATCTCGCTTGGGAAGTCGATGTGTTCTCCGGCGACAACTTCGGTTTGGTCATCGCCGAAATCGAGTTGCGGCACGAGCATCAGCACATCGAATTGCCACCCTGGATTGGCGCAGAGATCACCGGACAACCGCAGTACTACAACAGCTCTTTGGTGCAGCGTCCATTTTGCTCGTGGTCGAGCCAGGAAGCGCCGATGCCGATCGAAAGGCGGGCGTGAACGAGTGAGTAGGCTTGTGCGGCTCGCGTCGTTTGGCGCCCGCGCGCGGGAATGACCTCGTCGAGTTGGCGCTCAGCGGTGTTGCGACTTCGTTGCGCTTACCCCCGCTTCACGGAATGTAGGTGGAATAGACGTAGTCCTGGTCTTTTTTCGGCTGGTGACACGCGAAGCATTGTTTGGCGGCGTCGGTCACCTGCGGCTTCTTGGGATCTCCGCCCTCCCAGAACTGAAAGCCCCAGCCGCCGGTCGATGCATATTTCTTCGCGTCCTTCACCATGACGGCCAACCCCTTGCGGGCGCCTTCCACGTAGGAGCCGTCGGAGACGGTGAAGTCGTGCAGGTCGGTTACGAACATGCTCTTGTCGGGATAGGGCCCGCCCTTCTTGAGCGCGGCCTCGCCCACCGAGTTGACGTAAACGTTGTGCTCCCGCCCAGATCCTTAAACAGCGGGCTCGCTTTGTCGATGATCATCGTGTTGACGTGGAACCAGTGCCGGTAGCCGGCGGGTGGCGGCTTGACGTCGTCGGCAGGTTGCGCGGGAAACGCGGCAACCGCAACGAGGGCGAGGGTCGCGGACAGCAAACGCAATTTCTGCATGGCTGTGCACTCCGATAGTTTGGAAATCTTGCCCGCGCAGCGCGCGGCGCCTTGAGTGTAGGGTCCGCGACGCGGGGCGCGCAATCCGGTGATCGTCATGGGGGCCCAGCGCCGCTTGGCTTCGTCATCGCACGCGGATCCTTGATAGGCATGTATATACGCCTAAGTAGAAGTATATACGCTCTTATGCTCGAACCAAGCCCAGGTGCCGGGGAGCCGCCGCGGGGGTTTCGGCTGCATGGCTGAGCATGGCCAGCAGGAGTAATGCGACGTCGCGGTAACGGAACTGTTCGTGGATGCCGGCTTCGCGCAGGTGTAGGCTGTTGCGGAGCGGCGGCATCCCGAAGCGAAAATCGTCCCCCGCAGTCAGGAGCACCCGATGCCTGGTCGTAAATTGCGCGCTTGGAAAGCCGCCATTGGCGCGCTGAGCGTCGTGGCGTCCTGCGGCGTCGCGGCCGCCCAAGGCGCCCCGCCGCCCGCCGTTTCGGTTACGCCGGTGGTGAGCCGTCAGGTCACGGAAACCGCCGATTACATCGGCCGCATTACGGCGATCGACAAGGTCGATCTCGTTGCGCGAGTGACGGGCTTCATCGAGGAGCGCACCTTCACCGAAGGGCAGGAGGTCAAGAAGGGCGACCTGTTGTTCCGCATCGAGCAGGCGACCTACAAGGCAGTGGTCGACCAAGCGCGCGCCACCCTCGCCAAGGCCAAGGCGACGCAGGTCAATGCCAGGCTGCAGTTTGAGCGCGGCAAGGAACTGGTGCGCAATCAGAACATCCCGCAATCCACGGTCGACCAGCGCGAGGCCGACGAGGCGGCGGCGCAGGCGAGCGTGATGGAGGCGCAGGCGGCGCTCGAGCAGGCGGACATTAATCTCGGCTACACCGAGATCCGCTCTCCAATCGACGGTCGGATCGGACTCGAAAGGTTCACCAAGGGCAATCTCGTGCAGCCCTCCTCGGGAACGCTGGCAACGATCGTCAGCCAGGACCCCGTCTACGTCATCTTCCAGGTCAGCCAGCGCAATCTTCTCGACTACTATCGGCGCCGCGCCGCCGATCCTGACAAGAACACGCATGTCAACATCCGCATCAAGCTGCCCAACGGCAGCATCTATCCCCATCCCGGACTGAGCGACTTCCTCGACGTCCAGGTCGACCCGACGACGGATACGGTTGCCGTGCGGGCGACAGTGCCGAATCCGGATGGCCTGCTCATCCCCGGCGGGGTGGTCAGCGTCACCGTCGAGCGAGGGGTGCCGAAGTCGGCGCTGACGGTTCCGCAATCCGCAGTCCTGCTCGATCAAGCCGGCCGCTACGTGCTCGTGGTCGACGCGGCCAAGAAGGTCGAGCAGCGCCGCATAACGACCGGCGCCGAGCAGGGCCGCGACATCGTGGTGACCGACGGGCTCAAGGAGGGAGAGCAAATCATCGTCGAGGGCATTCAGAAGGTCCGTCCCGGCCAAGTCGTGACGACAACCGTCGTGCCGGGGACCTGATGCTTTCCGGCATTTTCATCGAGCGGCCGCGGCTCGCCATCGTCATCGCCATCGTCATCACGCTTGCCGGCGTCATCGCCATTTTCGCGATTCCCATCGCGCAGTTTCCAGACATCGTGCCGCCGCAGGTCACGCTCAACGCGAGTTATCCGGGGGCCGATGCCGAAGTGGTGGAGACGACGGTGGCGCAACCGATCGAGCAGCAAGTCAACGGCATCGACAACGCGCTCTATTATCAGTCCGCCAGCGCCGCGGACGGCAGCTACATCCTGACGGTGACCTTCGCGCTCGGCACGGATCCCGACATCAACACCGTCAACGTGCAGAACCGCGCCAGTCTCGCGATTCCGCAGTTGCCGGCGGAGGTCTCGCGCAACGGCCTCACCATCCGCAAGAAATCCGCCGCGCTGCTGCAGGTGATCAGCTTCTATTCGCCGAACAGCACCTACGATGCCGTTTATCTGAGCAACTACGCGACGATCAACGTCATCGATCCATTGGCGCGGATCAAAGGCGTCGGGCAGGCAACGCTGTTCGGGCCGCTCGACTATTCGTTGCGCGTCTGGCTCGACCCCGACCGGCTGACCGAGCTCAATCTGACACCGAACGACGTCATCGCCGCGGTTTCAAATCAAAACATTCAGGCAGCGCTGGGCCGCGTCGGCGCGGCGCCGATCACGACCCAGCAGCAGGTCCAAATCAACATCAAAACCAAGGGGCGGCTCACGCAACCGGAGGAATTCGCCGCCATCGTTCTGCGCGCCAATCCCGATGGCTCGGTGATCCGCATAAAGGACGTTGCGCGGGTGGAAATGAGCGCAAAGTCGCAGGACCGCTATAGCCGCTTCAACGGCGCGCCGGCCGCGGCGATCGGCATCTATCAGACCCCCGGATCCAATGCCGTCGAAGTGGCGCGCCACGTGCGTGAGACGTTGAGCGAGCTCGAGAAGCGCTTCCCCAACGACCTGGCTTACACCGTGTTCTGGGATTCAACCGTGTTCGTGACGGAGACGATCAAGGAGGTGATTCGCACGCTCGGCATCGCGATCGTGCTCGTGGGCGTGGTGGTGTTCTTGTTCCTCGGCAGGTGGCGAACGACGCTGATCCCGCTCGTTGCCGTGCCGGTGTCGATCGTCGGCACCTTCGCCGTGATGCTCCTCATCGGCTATTCCGCCAATACCGTCTCGCTGCTTGCCCTCGTGCTCGCCATCGGCATCGTGGTCGACGACGCCATCGTCGTGGTCGAGAACGTCGAGCGGGTGATCGAGGAGAATCCGCAGCTTCCCGTACCGGAGGCCTGCAAGAGAGCGATGGCCGAGATCACCGGCCCGATTATCGCCATCACGCTCGTCTTGCTCTCGGTGTTCGTGCCGGTGGCCTTCATCCCCGGGATAAGCGGGCAGCTCTTCCGCCAGTTTGCGGTGGCGGTCTCGGTCGCCATGCTGATTTCCGCCGCCAACGCGCTGACCTTGAGTCCGGCGCTTTGTGGGGTGCTGCTCACGCACGGTCAGAAGGCGAGCGGTCCGATGCGCTACGTGCTGCGCGCGATCGACCGCACCCGCGACGGCTATGTATGGGTGGTGCGCCGTTTCGTGCGCGTGGCGATCGTCGGCACCGTGGTGGTCGCCGGGACGGTTGCGGCCTCGGCGTTGCTGTTCAGCCTGACCCCGCAGAGCTTCTTGCCGGACGAGGACCAGGGGGCGATTTTCGCGACGCTGCGTCTTCCGGAGGGCGTTTCGCTCAACCGCACCGAGGCGGTGGTCAAGCAGGTCGAAGGCCTCGTGCGGCCGATCCCGGGCGTGCAAGGCGTGCTCTCGGTGGTCGGGCTCAATTTCATCGATTACGTCCCCTCCTCGAACCAGGCCTTCTTCGTCATTCGGCTCAAGCCTTACGATGAGCGCACCGATCCGGCGCAGAGGGTCGGGGCCATCATTGCGCAGCTGCGGCCGCAAATGTCGGCCATCCAGGGCGCGGTTGCGTTCCCGTTCAACCTGCCTCCCATTCTCGGCCTCGGCAGCACCGGCGGTTTCCAATACGCGCTGGAGGCGCTGCAGGGCCAATCGCCCTCCGACGTCGCGGCGGCGCTGCGCGGCCTGGTGGTGGCGGCGAATGCCGAGCCCGAGCTCGCCGGCGTCTACAGCACCTATGCTGCCGACACGCCGCAGATCTATCTCGACGTCGACCGCGACAAGGCGCAGGTGCTCGGAGTGAAGATCACCGATATCTTCAACGCCCTCCAGTCGACGCTGGGCAGCTTCTACGTCAACGACTTCAACGTGTTCGGCCGCACCTGGCAGGTCAACGTGCAGGCCGAGACGCCGTTTCGCGACAATATCGAGGACATCTACGAGATTTATGTCCGCAACGCCCAGGGCGGAATGGTGCCGATGCGGGCGCTCGCCGACGCCAAGCTCGTGCAAGGGCCGCAGACGCTCGTGCGCTACAATGGATTCCGCGCGGCAATCGTCAACGGCGCGGCCAAACCCGGCTATAGCTCCGGCCAGGCGCTCGCAGCGATGGAGCGCGTCTCCGCCGCGACGCTGCCCCCAGGCTACAACTTCGAATGGACCGGAACCGCGCTGCAGGAAAAACTGGCAGGCGGACGCACCGGGATCGTCCTCGGATTGGCCATCCTGTTCGCGTATCTGTTTCTCGTCGCCCTCTACGAGAGCTGGAATATCCCGATCCCCGCTTTGTTGTCGGTCAGCGTCGCAATCCTCGGCGCGATCGTCGCCATCCTGGTGGCGCGGCTGAGCTTCGACGTCTACGCCCAGATCGGGCTCGTGGTGCTGATCGCGCTCGCCGCCAAGAACGGCATTCTGATCGTCGCGTTCGCGGTGGAACAGCGCGAGCTCGGCAAGGACATTCGCGCCGCTGCCATCGAAGCAGCCGGCCTGCGGTTTCGCCCGGTGATGATGACGAGCTTCGCGTTCATCCTTGGTCTCGTCCCGCTGGTTATCGCCCAGGGCGCCGGCGCCGTGACCCGCCAAGCGGTGGGCACGCCGGTGTTCGGCGGCATGCTTGCCGCGTCGCTATTCGGGATATTCATCATTCCTCTGCTCTACATCACCGCGGAAGGTCTGCGCGAGCGGGCCTCGCGGCGGAAAAAGAAGTGAGCTCGAGCAGGCTGCGCAAACGTATCTGCATGCGCAGCAGCACATCAGAGACATGAGGTCGAGATGTCCTGCGCGTGCTATGACACGGCTTTTAACTCCATAGTGTGGTTCCAAATTTTGAGTTGGAGAGATGATGCCTGAGGCCAATCTCGTCGGCGGCTCCGAGCGCGATCGCGAGCAAATCTTGCAACTGCACGCCGACTACATCGACGCCAACGCCCGCTTCGATTGGCGAAAGCTCGAGCCGATCTGGAGTCCGGCGCCCGAGGCGGTGTTCTTCAACCTCAATGGGCACACTTACAAGGGGCGCGAGCATTGGGTCCGGCTGTGGAAATTCTACGGGCAAAACGTGCAGTCGAGCTACTGGACCCCGTTCGACCTCGGCGGCGTCGTGTCCGACGACATGGCCGTGGTCTGGTGTCATCGCCGCACCAAACGCCATTGGACCGGCGCGGCGCCGCCGCCCAAGGACATCCACTACGGCGGCGCCGAGTTCATCACCCGCTCGACCATGGTGTTCCGCAAGGAAGCCGGCGGCTGGCGCGTCGTGCACGCCCATTTTTCCGAAGCAAGCTCGGGCGAGCGCCCCGGCGGCGTGTGACGCGTTATACGAATCACGAGCGTCGAGGGGATGGGTGTGGCCGAGCTGCCGAAACTGAGCGTGCGTCTGTCCGGCGCGGTCGATCCCCGCCGTTGCGTCGATCTTGCCAACATCGCCGAGGCGAACGGATTTCACTCGCTATGGTTCGCCGAGAACGCGTTCAATCGCGGCGTGCTGCCGGCGGCGTCGGCATGCGCGGCGGCGACGCGCCGGATCGGCATCGGCATCGGCGTGTTTAATCCCTACAACCGGCATCCCACGCTGATGGCGATGGAGATCGGCGCGCTCGACGAATTGGCGCAAGGCCGCGCGCGGCTCGCGATCGGTTCCGGCATCGCGGCGGCAACCGAGCGCCTCGGCGTGAGCACCGATCGCCCGCTCGCAGCAGTGCGCGACGCGATCACCATCGTGCGTGCCATGCTCAAGGGCGAGGAGGTGAACTATGCGGGAGGCGTGTTCTCCGCCCACAAGGTCAAGCTCGAATACCGGGCGCTCCGGCCCGACATGCCGCTGCTGATGGCGGCGAGAGGGGAGCAGGCGCTCGCGCTGTGCGGCAAGATCGCCGACGGATTGATGATCTCGAACATGTGCCCGGCGGAGTTCACGCAGGCGGCGGTGCGCGCGGTGCACGCCTCCGCGCGGCAGGCGCGGCGGCCGGCGCCGGCCGAGGTCGTGCAATACATTCCATGTGCGGTCCGGCTCGACCGTGCCGAGGCCTACGGCCTCGCCAAGGCGGCGATCGGCGAGATGCTGCCATCCTTCTGGGCGCTCGGTCAGCGGGTGCCTTCGGCCAAGGCGGCATTGCTGCAGGCGGCGGGGTTGTCGGAGGCCGATTTCGCCGCCGCCATCCGCCGCCTGCACGCGGGCGAGCACCCGGCGCAGGCGCTCGATGAGCGCTTCGTGCAAGCCTTCGCCATCGCCGGTACCGCCGAGGACGCGCTCGCCCAGGCCCGCCGTTACGGCGAGGCCGGCGCGAGCGAGCTCGTGCTCACCTTCGCCGGCCGGCGGGCGGAAGCGGATATGCAATATCTGGCGAATGCCGCGCGCCGCAGCGGCTGAAACAACCGCCAAATTGGAGGCGTCCGCAATCTTTCCAAAAATTCCGTCGGGACGCGGTTGGGCCGGACTCACTACACGAAACAAATCATGGCGATGCCAACCTGATTGCGGATTTGATCAGCGCACGTTCGAAAGCTCGCGCTGACGATCGCGCCCGCGTCGCCACGGGCTCGTCTCGCTCGCAACGCGGGCGAAGGTCGCGATGATGCGCGCGCCTGCCCGGATGGTTCCCGTGAGACTTCCCGCCACCTTCGAATTGCCGCCGCGCCGCCGACGGTAGTCGACCGCAATCTCCAGGATGCGCAGCCCCGCTCGCGCCGCGCGCATCTGCATTTCAAGATTCCACCCATAGGTGAGCTCGCGCATTGCGAGCTCGAGCAGCGCCTGGCGCCGGATCGCCCGCAGCGCGGACATATCCGTGTAGCTCACCCCGTAAAGAAGCCGCATGCCCCACCCGGCCAGGCGGCCGGCGGCGAGCTGGTGCCAGGCGATGCTCCCCTCCTCGCGCTTGCCGCGCGCGCGCGATCCGAGCACGAAATCGCAGCCGCCGGACCGGATCGGCTCGACCAGGGCGGCGATGCTGCGCGGGTCGTCGGCGCCGTCGCCGTCCATGAACACCACGATGTCGGCGTCCTCGGCCGCCATGGTCGCAGCGAGGCACGCCCGGCCATAGCCGCGCCCGGCATCGATGACGTCCGCACCCGCGGCTTTGGCCCGCGCCGCGGTGGCGTCGCGACTGCCGCCGTCCGCCACGATGACGCGGGATACGATCGCACGCGGGATGCTGCGCACCACCTCCGCGATCGACTGCTCCTCATCAAGTGTCGGTATCACGACGACGATACGACTTGCCGCGGCTTCGCGCGCAGCACCATTGCCGGGAGCTGCGTCGGTCATTCAAAGGCTCCAGCGCAGGCCACAGTTTGCACAGGTGGCGGGCGGCTTGTCCGACAGGAGCGCTTCGCGGAACGAAGCGTAGGCCGCGCCGTTCCAAATCTCTTGCAGCGTTTGCTGGGTGGCATCGCCCAACGTGTAGTGTTCGTAGCCGCGCTGCGAGAACGGCGCGATGCAGCATGGCAGCGCCCGGCCGTTGGCGGTGAAATACATCACGGTCCAGGGTCGACGGCACAGCGTCCAGGGCGAGCCGTCGTCGTCCCGCTTGAGACTCATACCCGGCTCCGAGGCGGCGCCGGAGGCGCCGAAGGTGATGCCGTAAGCGCGCGCGAGCTCGCTTGCGGCCTCGAGATGGGCTGCATCCTCACGCGTCATCTGCTCGTAAAGGGCCTGGTCGGGGCGGGCGAGGCCGATGGCGTCGTTTTCGAAAAACACCAGGCGCTGCAGATAGACTTCGCGCACGCCGATTTGCGCGGCCAGGCGAACGAAGGCGGGCAGTTCGGCAATCGTTTCCTTAAGCCCCGTGAGCCAAGCCGACACGCGCGGCAAATCCTTGCCTTCACGCTCCTGCAGTTCGCGGAAGGCACGAACGTTCCTGAGGATGCGGCCGAAATAATCCTTGCCACGAATGGCCAGAAAGGACTTCGCGTTCGATGCATCGAGCGAGACGCGAAGCTCGTCGAGGCGCGCCTCGATCAACGCGCGGCCGTTCCTTTCGTTGAGGAGAGTGCCATTGGTATTGAAGAGCACGTAGGTGCCGCGATCCTTGAGATAACGCACCATCCTCGGCAGGTTCCTCACCAGCATCGGTTCGCCGACGCCGTGCAAGACCGCGCGTTGAAGGTTTGGAATCTGGTCGACGATCGACGTGAAGAGCTGCCAGCTCATGTCGGCGGGCGGCTCGAGCTCGGCGTAGGTGCGGGGACAGGTCGTGCACAAGAGATTGCAGCGGTTCGTGGTCTCGAGATAGACGCAGACCGGCTGCCGCGGTGCGTGCCCGCTGCGCCCCTCTTCGACGCTCTCGAAATAGCGCCGGGGATCGACCTTGACCTCAGGCGAGGGCTGCATCGGCATGGGGCTCCTCGGCCTTGCGTCGGCGACGCCGCCACGCAAATTCAGCTACGAGAATGAGAACGCAGGGGACGTAGATCGGCAGTGCTTCCGACAGGGTGGGAGGCCAGTGCGCGAAATAAAGCAAGCTCACGGCGCAGGTGAGATAGATCACGCCGACGACCGGATAGAAACACAGGAACGGCACCAGCCAGGCGAAATACCAGGCGTAGTGCGGTGCAAGCAGGAGAGTGAAAGCGACGGCGAGCAGCATGGCGCCGGCGAGATCGGCGTCCGGTCTTTGCGGGCGGAACACGATGACAAGGGCGAGCACCGCCATGAGCAGTGCCGCAGCAGCCAGGTAGAATGAAAATGTCCACTGCGGCAGCGAGACGAAGGCGCCGATGAGCTGCCACCAGAAAATTCCCGAGCCTCGGTCCAAGCCCTCTTCGCTGATATAGCCGCCGAGGTATCCGAACACTTTCGTGCCGGCGCCGATGTAAGGCAGATACAGCGCGGCAGCGGTGGCGATGAAGGCGAGGGGGAGGCGCCAGTCCCAACGCTTGTAGAGGGCGGGACCGGTCACGACGGGAAAATACTTGACCAGTGCGCAGGCACCGAGCGCGACGCCGGCGAGGATCGGGGAGCGTCGTTCCGTGGCCAGGAAAGCCAGCAGTAGAAAGGCAATGGCCACGATGTCGACATGGCCGCTGCGGGCAAACTCCCACAGCGGCAACGGGTGCCAGGCGTAGAGCAGGATGCGCGACCGCGGCAGGCCGCGCAGCGCGAGCAATTGCAGCATCGTCCAGACCGCCAGCCCTTCGAACGCCACCATAGCGGCCCTCATGGCGATCGGCGCCTCGGATATGCGCGTGATCAGATAGAAGACGACCTGCGAGGCGGGCGGGTACATCGTCGGGGCATAGTCGGCACGATTGATGAAAGGATAGATCGTGCCGTCGCGCAGGCTCGAGAGCGCCGCGTCGTTCGGCACGTAAAGATATGGATTGATGCCGGCGGCTTGCACGCGGCCGTCCCAAACGTAGCGGAAGAGGTCGGTCGAAACCGGCGTTCCCGGCAGGAGCAGGCAGCGCATGGCAACGCCGACGAGGAGGATGGTCGCGAGCGCTCGGCCGCTGCCGGCATCGTCCGGCCTTCCCCGGAGCACGAGCCATGCCGCGATGGCATAAGGCACGCATTGGAGCAGGAGAACGACGCCGACTTTAGGATCGTCGAAGTGCGTAACCGCGATTGCGCCGGCGGCCGAAAGCACAAGCAGGCATCCGCCGAGCGCCAAAAGCGGCCAATCGAGTCCCGTGACCCGCCTCACTCCGCGGCCCCCCTCGATGGCTCGAAAACCAGACGCTCCTCGAGGTCCGAGGTCTCGACCAGCGATTGGATCAGCGCGCGCGTGTGCCGAGGTTGCGCAGGACAAAGGCCCGGCGCGAAGGATTGACCCTCGAACAGTTCCGCCCGCAGCATTTTCAACCCCGCGAGGTCGTCGACGTCATACCACGTCGGCAGAATATGCACGGGCAGATTCAGTTCGGCGGCTCGCTCGAGCGTTTGCTGCGCCACGCGTTCCGTGCTCCAGGCAATGTCCTCAAACAGACGGTGGTGTTTCGCCTTCAGCCCGAGCAAATAGTAGCCGCCGTCAACGGCGGGGCCGAACACCGCCCGGTCGCCGGGCCGCGCAAGCACTTGGGCGGTCTCGACCAGAAGCGAGGTGGGCAGCGTGGGACTGTCGGAATTGAGAACCACCGCGAAGCGATGGCCGCGCTCCAGGAGTTGCGCAATCGTGTAATCGAGGCATTCACCCAGAGTCGGGTAGCAAGCCTCGATCAGGGCGATCTCGCGCGGCAGATTCTCTTGAAAGAAGGGCCGCGCGTGAGCCGGGCCGTACGCAATGTAGCCGGCGATCGAGGCCTCCGCGGAGGCGGCGAGAATGTTATCGGCGATATCGCGCAGGAACGCCGTGTTGCATTGCGCCGCTTCTTCGAACGTCAGAGGAGGAACCAAGCGGGTCTTCGTGCGTCCCGCGATCGACGCCTTAGCCATTACGGCGATCCCGCAGGTCGGGATTGCGGCATTGTCGATATCAGCGACGGCGGTTCGCATGACCCCTCCCATGCCGCGCGAGCCGTCAACCTATCCTCGGTTGGTGCGGCGGAATAGGAAAAAGCGATTCATGCCGCGTGGCCAGCCTGCCGATTGGGGCAAAGCGCGGCAGCGGCGATCCACTCACGGACACGTGAACGCGGGTTTGCGCACTTGGTTCCACTGCTTATGCAGTTTGAGGCGATGCCGCGCTGGTAAGGAAAGTGACGCAGCCATCAAATTTCGCTCGCGTAAGGCGGCCGAATTCCGGCGTTGCCGCGGCTGAAGGCACGGCTTTGCCGGTAGATGGCGGTTGGACCGCACATTAGGATCGGCTAGTAGGGAATCCGCTGGGTCGCACCGAACAAGCTGCACGCGAGCGCAGTACCGGAGGCAAAGATGTTGGATGTCTCGAAATCCAGGCACATTGCGGATGCACAAGAACGGCCTGCATCGGAAGCTAATCCAGCGCGGCGACTGCAGATCGTGCTCGTGTTCCAAGGCGGCGGTGCGCTCGGCGCTTACCAAGCGGGTGTCTATCAGGCGCTCCACGAAGCCGGGATCGAGCCGGATTGGATCATCGGCACGTCGATCGGCGCCATCAACGCCAGCCTGATCGCCGGCAACGAGCCCGACAATCGCCTCGACCGGCTGGAGGAATTCTGGCGCCGGATGAAGCGCGAGGAATTCTGGGGTCTGGCGAACTGGCCGGGGCTCGCCGACGCCGCGTCCTATTGGTCGACCCTGCTCGCCGGCATTCCGGGCTTTTTCAAACCCAACCCGCTGGCCCTTCTCGGCGCGCACTATCCGCTTGGACGGGACAGCGCCGGCTTCTACTCGACCGCGCCACTGGCGAAGACGCTCACCGAGCTCGTCGACTTTGCGCTCATCGAGCGCTCCACGCCGCGGCTTACCGTCGGCGCGGCGCATGTGCGCACGAGCGAGATGCGCTACTTCGACAGTCGCGAGACCGCCATCACGGTCGAGCATGTGATGGCGTCAGGCGCGCTGCCGCCGGCCTTTCCGGCCGTGCGCATCGATGGCGAACTCTATTGGGATGGCGGAATCCTCTCCAACACGCCGACCGAGGCGATCTTCGACGACGACCCGCGCCGCGACTCCCTCATTTTCGCCGTGCACATGTGGAACCCGATGGGACTGGAGCCGGAGAGCATCTGGGAGGTGCTTCACCGCCAGAAGGACATTCAATATTCGAGCCGCGTCGCAAGTCATATTGCGAGACAACGTCAGGTCCACAAGCTGCGCCACGTGGTCTCGGAGCTCGTCAAATTGATGCCCGACGACGTCCGCAATCGTGCGGTCGTCAAGGATCTGGCCCAGTATGGGTGCCTCACGCGCATGCACGTCGTGCAGCTCCTCGCCCCTCGGTTGGACAATGAAAACCACACCAAGGACATCGATTTCAGCCCGACCGGGATTAGCCTTCGCTGGGAGGCGGGCTATGCCGACACTAGGCGCGCGCTGCAGCGGGCGCCGTGGAACGACGCGTGCGACCCGCTGGAAGGGGTCATCCTGCATCAGCTGGAGCGCGATCTCGCGCCTGCAGCCGGATGATGGCTCGCGGACTCTCGGCGCCTCACCGCGCAGACTTGGCCCGACGCGCAGACTTGAACCGCGAAGACTTGGCCCGACGCCTCGATCGCTGAGAACGAATCTCGGCGCGTTTCTTGGCGCAAGCCCTGCACTTGCAACCTGCGGCCTTGATGAAGGAGTCGAAATAATCGCGGCCATAGTGATACGTGATTTCGTCACCGGGCTTGATATTCTTGATTGCCCGGATCTTGATCACGTGTTTCACGAAATAGGCTTCGGCATTCGGTCGGCACGAATGATTGATGTAGCGCGCGCGGTTCCGGCGGTTGGAGCCGTCGATAGTCCAGCGCGTGTT
>Ga0209647_1000972_pt1 | contig 25497 bp, 40 predicted proteins | sample GraSoi_2013_60cm_FD_185827 | JGI IMG/M metagenome (GOLD analysis project Ga0209647, IMG submission 185827) | Grasslands soil microbial communities from the Angelo Coastal Reserve, California, USA - Sample 9_17_2013_60cm (SPAdes) (version 2) | ecosystem: Environmental > Terrestrial > Soil >... | reverse complement strand
AGCCGCTCATTTTGACCAGGCCAGACCAGCGGAAGCGAGGAAACGGGCTATGGCTACTGCTGCTGCGATGATCGGTGCCGTAACAATGTCGCGCGTACTGACGGACCAGAAGTTGTCCAAGTCACTTCTCCAAGCGGTTGAAGAAAGCATTACGCGTGCGTGAAGACAATGGCGGGAGCAGCGTAGGTTCCGCCGATTGCGTTTCAGCTACTAATGCTGGACCTGGAGGTCGAAAGCATCCAAGCTTTTGCGTGTGAAGAGAAGGGGAGTGATTCCCGCCAGCAGATTCCGACTGAGAAGTCCTCATGTTTTCCTCAACAAAATTGCCGCCGGAGTGGGCATTCTGTGATTAGCCCGTGCACCACGCAATCGTGTCCACGACTTTACTTCAAGAATGTCCTCAGATTTACTTCAGCGGACAACTAAGGATCGAGCTCTTCTAGGCGGGAAAAGCAGACAGCATTTTTCTAGCTACAACTTGGCCCTGTCTAACTGGGACCTGTCTAACTGGATTTATCGTTCGGCGAGATTTCCGTGCAGAATTTTTTTGGTGATTTATGTTTCGTGACAAATATTGTTGTAACACATCAAAGAATGTGTAAAGGGATTTCATAACGGAACTTCATACAAACAAAAGAGCCGTTCCGGGTCGAGATATCGCAAGCCGCACTCGATGCCCATAGGAGACAAGCCATGTCCAACAGCATATCGACCTTGCTGACCCGCAATATTCACGACGTCTTCGGTGAAAACGACCCCGCGCGTCGGCGCGCGGCTATCGACGAGATCTTCACAGAAGATTGCGTGTTCTACGAGCCCAGGGGCGTCTACCGTGGCCGCGACGAGATCGATCGCGTTGCGGGCGCGATCAAGGCTACTCACCCTGACTTTCGATATCAGCCAATTGCCGGGCCAGAGGAATTGGGCAATGGCGGGCGGATCCAATGGGTATCGGGCCGCCCTGGTGAGGCGCCTGCTTACGCCGGGACTGATTTCATCATTGCCCAGGACGGCCGGATTGCCGCCGTTTATCTCTTTTTCGACAAGCTACCCTGAGGTGGACTCTACCGTCCTTGGCACACGGATAACGAGCGGTTTGTCGGCAAACCGGAAGCTATTCGGGCCACTTGGAAGAAAAGTCGGCTATTCGTAGAAGTTGAGTAGTAGAAGCCTTCTGTGGCCGGCCTCGGGCTGCTGCCTGAGTCAGTACTTCTCCACCCAAGTAGTAGCGATTAGCTAGGCTGGAACCATATTAGTCTAACCGGAAATTATGCGAGGTATTAAACGAGCCAGCCGGTCAGGCGTAAGTCCTGAGTACCTCATGCACACCTTCGACCGCCATGCTTCCCTCGCCTACCGCAGCCGCGCAGCGTTTCACAGAGCCGGAGCGAACATCGCCTGCCGCGAAAATGCCCGGCCAACTCGTCTCCAATGGCCCAGGCGGGCGGCTCATGTTTTTCCAAGCCGGCGCATCGGCAACCGCGTGACCAGTTTCAATAAAGCCTTTTTCATCGCGCTCGATTTCCGGCGGCAACCAGGCTGTGCATGGTTTTGCGCCAATCATCGAAAAGACAGCCGACACCTGCACGGTTCGTTTTTCGCCTGTCTTCGTGTTCTCGAGCTCAATTGCTTCGAGGCTCTTGCCGCCCATCATTTGTCGGATCTCGGTGTGCGTTTGAATTTCGATGTTTTCTTTCGCCTCAACCCGACGCGAGAGATAATTCGACATACTTTTGGTTAGACCTTCTCCGCGGACTACCAGGAGCACTTTCTCCGCGTTTTCCGCGAGAAACATGGCGGCCTGGCCGGCTGAATTACCGGCTCCCGCCACCACTACGGTCGAGCCCCGGCAGAGTATTCCTTCCCGTGCAGTGGCAGCATAGTAAACACCGGAACCTTCAAAGGTTTCGCGGCCCGCTGCCTCCAAACGATGGTAATCGGCGCCTGTGGCAATAATGACGCACTTGGCAAGGAGGACGGCGTTGGAACCCTCTATCTGCAGGCTGGCGCGATACTCGCCATTACCGCACGCGAGGGACAGTGCTTGGGCAGGCGTGGAAAACTTGGCGCCGAAACGATAAGCCTGAAGCTGTGCACTGTAAGTCAGCTCACCGCCGCTGATGCCGGTAGGGAAGCCAAAAAAGTTCTCGATCAGAGAAGATGATCCGGCCTGTCCGCCCGGCGCGTAGCTTTCCAGGACCACCGTTTGAAGTCCTTCGGAAGCGGCGTAAACAGCGGCCGCGAGACCGGCTGGGCCCGCGCCAACAATGGCGAGATCGCAGGTAGTTTCCATCTCATCTTCACCCGCCAGGGATCGGAGCAACCCCGCAACCCGCGCCACCTCGCGCAGCGATGGACGCCGCAGCGGGAGGCCGCTCGCCGTGATGAGCGCGGGCAAGTTGCGACTTGCCAAATGCAAACGTTCACTCAGGGCCTGTCCGTATCCGCTGTTAAAATCGACAAACCGATGCGGGATATGATTCTTGTCCAGAAAATCATCAAGTTGCTGGCCATCTCGCGAACCGGCATGCGCGAGAATACGCAGACCGGCAAACTCGCGATCACGTTTTAGCCGCTGCCGACGCATGATGAACGCGCGCACAATCGGTTCACTAACGGCCGGCATTTCAGCCAGCGCCTGCCGGAACCGGTCTGCGGGCACTTCCAAAATTTCACTCTCGTCGGCTTTGCCTCTGGCGCTAGCCACCGCCGCAGTGCCCATGAGCATAGCGACGTCCCCAATGAACCCGCGCGGCCTCGCAGTCCCGAGGATTTGTTCTTGCCCGTCACGAGACTCGAACACCTCCAACTCACCTCGCAAAACAACTGTTAAGCCCAGATCGCGCTGCCCGGCCCTGTATATCAGCTCCCCGCTCCGGACAATGCGGCGCGCGCCCAGGGCCTCCAGCATCGCCAGCTGCCGATCATCAAGCTTAGGGAAGGCTATACTCTCCGTATCGCGATAGAATTGCTCGTCCTCAATTTCAGTCATGGTCTGATTGGTTGAAAGATAATAGCTCACCCTTGCGCCCTTGCTTCGCAAGGAAGAAGACTCGCAGTTGGTGACCGGGAAAAACCGGGGGCTGAAGAGGGCGACGACGTGATCTTGGTCTACTATGGTCCAGCCAAACGCTCCTGCCGAAATTTACCGGCTCCACATCCTGCTCCTCCACATCAACCCGCCTATATGGCGGCGTCTGCACGTGCCCAGCGACAGCAGCATCGCCATGTTGCACGACCTGCTCCAGATCGCATTCGATTGGAGCGACTTTCACCTCCACCGTTTCGTGATTCGTGGCAAGGAGTACGGCGTGAGCCGGATGGGCTGCACCACGTTCACGACCGACGCCAGGAAAGGGCTTCTTTCTCAGTTTGGTTTCCGCGTCAATGAGCGGTTTCTTTATGAGTATGATTTCGGCGATCTGTGGCAACATCAGATCCGCTTCGAAGGCATTCAGCCCATCCGCGAAAAGAAGATCTACCCAGTCTGCGTTGGTGGGGCTTGTGCATCACCGCCCGAAGATTGCGGCGGGCCGGAAGCCTACATGGAGAAGATGGACCACCACCGCTGGAATCCGCCCCTGGATGAACTCCGACTGATTGCTGATGCCGTAGGTCGTGTCATTGACTCTCAAGGTCACGAAAGAATTCGCGACCTTCTCGGGGATGTTGATGCTCTCGAAGAAGCAGTTGATCGGCTGGAGACGTACAAACGGTTCGGGCCTGATCGTTTTGATCGACGAAAGCTCAACCGCCGACTCAAGCAGTATGTGCAAGGCGATGAAGAATGGCTCTGGGAGTAGACGGAGGCGGTATGAAGATCAAGATCCAAATCACGATCGAATCGGATGAGGGTAAACCCGAGGCGCTCCAAGAGGTGGCACAATTGAATCGCGGCAGTCTGCGACCGGAATCGCTCGGGCTGACGCTGGCTGAAGCCCGCTCGATTCTGGCCGGGATAGAGCAGACAGTAGTCGAGCGACAGGCAGCAGAATTGTTGCACAACAGCGGCTCTGCTCTGCTTGCGGCCAGGAGCGTTCCTACAAAGGTCGCCACCAGATTGTCCTTCGCACGCCGTTTGGCAAGCTGAAGTTGGAGAGTCCGCGACTTTATCGTTGCCAGTGCGAGTCGGAGGACCGGAAGAGTTTTAGCCCTCTCGCGGCGCTATTGCCGGAGCGCACTCATCCGGAATTGGTGTATCTGGAGACCAAGTTTGCTGCTCTCGTTTCTTACGGGCTCACCGTCGAGCTCTTGAAGGAGGTGCTTCCGATCAGCCAGGACGTTAGTACCACGGCAATTCGGCAGCGGGTACGGCAAACGGCCGAACGGTTGGAAGACGAACTGGGGGAAGAGCGCGACATTTTCATTGATGGCTGCCAGCGAGACTGGAATGAGCTTCCAGAGCCGGCCGTACCGCTTATCGTTGGGATCGATGGCGGTTATGTCCATGCAAAAGACCAACGGTCGCGAACCGAAGGATGGTTCGAGGTGATCGTAGGTAAAAGTATGTCCCAGCAGGGCGGATCTTCGAAGTGCTTTGGATTTGTGAATCGCTACGACACCAAGCCTAAACGCCGTTTGTTCGAGATGCTTAAATCTCAAGGGATGCAGATGAACCAGGCGGTTACGTTCCTGTCGGATGGCGGCGATACGGTCCGCGATCTCCAGATGTACCTGAACCCGCAGGCCGAGCATCTTCTGGACTGGTTCCACATCACGATGAGGCTGACGGTGATGGGTCAGATGGCCAAGAGCATCAATACAAATGACCAACCGAATCTGAGCGCCGAAGTCGAAAAAGAACTCGAACGCCTCAAATGGAACCTCTGGCATAGAAATGTTCACAAGGCGCTGCAAATCGTGGACGATCTTGAATTCGCTCTGGACATCGAAGATCACGGCCAAGAGCAACGGAAGTTGCTGAAGGCCGTTCGAGAATTCGGGACCTACATTAGCGCCAACCGAACATTTATTGCCAATTACGGTGACCGTTATCGGCATGGAGAAACCATTTCCACGGCCTTTGTTGAGTCTGCCATCAACCAGGTTTTGAGTAAGCGATTTGTCAAGAGACAGCAGATGCGATGGACCGAGCGCGGCGCCCATCTTCTACTTCAAGTGCGGACAAAAGTTTTGAATGAGAACTGGCGCTCTACGCTCTCGCGTTGGTATCCTGGAATGGAAGAGACATGCGATGCGAAGGCGGCGTAGCCCCCGGTTTTTCCCGGTCACCATGAGCCCGCCTATCAATGTCGGCGACACCATCAATGTGCGGTTCCATCCGGGCGCCGTCCCCACAACCGCGGTCGTACAAAGTATTGACCCCGTTCGCGGGCGGGTCGTTGTCCAACATACTTCCGGCCATCTGTTTTCACGCATCGGAACGATTGCCTTGGCGCATTGCAAAAAGCAGAACGACATCCAGGGACCTTTTTGCGACGGCAAACTGTGGCAATGAACACTTTCCCGCCGTTCCGAAATAGCGTCGGCGCTGGCCAGCTCGGTCCCGCATCGGCTGTTCTGCAGTCCATCACGGCCATCGTTACCTGCCTTGTTGCAATCACCAGCGGAGGTCCGGCCCTGAACCTTGATCTGTTGCTGGGCGATAACCAGAACGCTAATTTGAATCCGAATCTCGACAGCTCATGGGCAAGTAACGCCGTGACAAATGTCGTGGCCGTTCCGACAACTTCCGGCCAATCCGCCAGTGTTGTGGTGGGTGGCAACGCGGGCATTAGCGCGCGAGGAGTGCGACCCAACGTCACGTGGGCTACACCAACCGGCTCTTTCAAAATTCAGTTAGCCGCAAGGGACATCGCCTAAATGAGCCACCGACAGAGCTCCAAGAAATTAGCCAGAGAGCGAGCCAAAGCAGCCAAACGCGCCGCACGGGCTGCCACAAGGGCCAATCGCAAGCCATTTGGCAAGGTCACAATAGCGGGCGAGAAGTCAAACGGGCTCCTGGGCGATTCTGGCGCGTTTCCAGAAGACACGGTTGATCCATGGCCAGCCCCGGAAATTTACGCTCTCCGTCAATAGAGTCTTGCGATGCGGGTAGCGTGCCAGCGGCAATCAGTGCGTGCTGACCAAGCGGCTGGCCTCCTCCGCAGTCAAGTGCCCGGTCATCTCGGCGCCGATGTCGTGCTGGAAGCGGCGGATGGCCGCACGCGTCAACGAACCAAAGACGCCGTCCACGTGCCCTTTGTAGTAACCCAGGCGGTGCAGTATGTCTTGCACCCGCAGCCTGTCCGCTTCGGACATACTGGCCTCGTCGGGTATGGCCGTCATCGGCGGGGCTGATGGCGAGGTCGCCGTCGATGCTGGCGGAGGCGTCGGTGCCGGAGTGGCGGTCGGAGTTAAAGTAGGTGCTGGAGTCGGCGTAGGCGTCGGTGTCGGAGTGGCGGTCGGAGTTAAAGTAGGTGCTGGAGTCGGCGTGGGCGTCGGTAGCGGGTTAACTGATCGGCCACAACTAAGTGTAAGAAATGCTATTAGAAGAAGAGAAAACGCCCGAAGGCGGCTATTGAGATTTTGCCCCATTTTGGAAACATCCGTTCAAAATTCCATTTAAGCCACATCTTCGGGCTAAAATGTCGCAAATTGTCACAACGTATAGAGAATAAGGATTCGGGTGCGCCGAATGGTGTCAGAGGAGATCTCTGGACGGCCTTTTTGAATTGGTTTTGGGGCTAAGTGAAACACGGCGCACCCTGACAGCTTCAGTGGTGCCCAACCTGAAATTGCTCTATGGCGTAGAGCAGAATCACGATCCCGATCGCGATCGACACACCGCGGAAGAATCCGCGCAGAGCCGCATTCACCAACGCGTCAGCACCCAGCAACGTCTTGCGCTGAAGTTCCCGGTCGTCATCGGCTCTCGTCACCTCAAGGCCGTCCCAGAAATCGTCTAAATTTTTGTCTCTCTTTTTCATGTTGCTCAGACAAAAAGCAAGACTGTGGCAATTAGCAGCGCCACGATACAACTACCAAAAAGCCATTTTACCCACTTCCTTTGCAGTATCTCTCCGCCCCATGTTGCAAACTGCACATTTAAAAAGGATGTCAGCAAGCACACGATTGCTACGAGTACACTTATGATGGAGCTGAGCTTCTCATGTGACATGGAGTCAGTTGATTAGTGCCAGTGCGCCAGAACCCACAGGATGGCGGCGAGCACCATAATGGACGCCATGACGCTCATTCCCCAATTGGGGAAAGTGGACTGCCGCGGCGGGGCTTTCGCAGTTCTGGGGCGTTGGCCCAGTTTGACCGTCTTCGTCTGATAAGAAAGGCCAGTCCCATGGGCGGAAACGGTCTCGCGCAGGCCCTTCCTCGAGATGTTCGTAGTTAGGCCTTTTTCGCCCACGCTGATCGAGTAGCCTCGCTTGGAAATGTTCAGGTGAAGGCCTGGGAAGAGCTTGATGCGTTTGCGGAAGCGAAAGCCCATAGGTTAATCCTCCGGTAAGAAGCTGCGCGCTTTGTCTCTGATGTATCCAGACACGGCTAGATTTTCCGGACTCACAATCTCCCGGCAGAAGTCCAGAAGGGCTTCGTTTTGCACAGCAGTTTATCGCTTTAGCCAGTTCCAATAGCGAATCGCTTCTTTCTCCGATCGTCCTACTGGTAAGAAGAGATTTCCGCACCCAGTACAGCTTATGACCCAACCCTCTATGCCGTCGCGGTCCCAATGCTCTAGCTCGACAGTCGCGCCGCAGTTCAGGCATGGAATCAATTCGGCCACTAAGATTATATTCGACCGTGCAGAGCGCGACTTGATCATTTTTTCACTGCTCTCCTTCATGGTTGGTTCTTGGCTGCTCTGTTGTGTGCCATCGATTGAAGTTTTCCCGCTGGGAGCTCATTCCTCTCGAACGCAGAAATTTGTCGCAGGCCAAGGCGATTGCGCAGTTGTAGACGATCTCGTTTGGCTTGGCCCGCTTGCGGAGCACTTTGGATTTGTCAGCGCTGGCCATCAGTTATTCTCAGGTTGTGAACACCGTTTGTAAAACTCGGTCAAAGCCTGGAGCACCTCCGGCTCAAGATAGACTTCGGCGGGAGCGTTTGACTGGACCATGGTAGCTCAACATCGCCTGTCGCGGCCGCTGCCAGCCCCCGGTTTTTCCCGGTCTCTCGCACTAGGGTGTTGGGGAGCAACGGAGCAAAATGCGGAGCTCCGCATTTTGCTCCGTTGCTCCCCAACACCCCACTAACGCGCCTGCCCGTATTGCTTTCCACTACGCTTACAGCGTCAGCACCCTGAACTGATATAAAGATTTCGCGGCTCAATGGCTGGCCTGCAAGCTCCCCTGTCAACGCTTCGTTTCGCACCTCGCGATGCGTTACGCATGACTCGGGGCCAGTGTGACTTGCTATTCCTTTACTGTTGAGGACTTTCACCTTTTACTCTTTGCGCAGTCTCCCGGCGCACAAGCGTACTCAAATTTCCGTTTCGTGATGCGACCCCTCGAGTGACACGTTTGTTGGAGTGCCAGACGTAATCCCCGATAAGATTTATATGTTCCCAACCCAGGGGCGACAAATGAGCCAGTAAGTCTGTCCCTATCTCTTTTCCCGGCACGCTAAGACCCGCGACAGCGAGTTGGACGGCTCGGTGGCCATCCAGTTCGGCGGCTGCGACGGTACCATTCCCAATTGTCTGCCGATCATGAAGGGCTGGATTTATACGGTGCGCCTTCTATCGGCCCCGCGCCGAGATTTTGAACGGCTCCTGGACTTTCCCCAAGGCTCAGCCCGTGAATTGAGTTCGGATCGGCCCAGCCCTACTGGAGATTGCCCGCTTCCGGCTGCAAACGGTGTAACCGAAGAATCCGCCGATGAACTCGTTTTCTCAGGAATATTTCCTATCGCCGGAACGTCATGATAACTGAGCAGAGTTCCACGAAAGCGCTCTTTGGAATCATGAAATGGAGTTATCGGAACGTCGAAGTAAATCGAACTGGGTAAGCTCTTATAAGAACTCCGACGTAGAGTCGTGTTAATATGCTTCTCATGATGCCCAGACCTCTGCTCGGGATCGCCACTCTGTTTCTGGCCTTTAATTTCGATGCTGTCGTACTGGCCGAAGTTAACGGCCCAATTCCGAGTATCGGAGGACAGTATTTCGACCGTCGCGTGGAAATTTCAGTGCCAGCTTTTGCGCAGGATGATCCCCGGTGGAGCGATGTTCGGCTTGGCCCATCCACTGACACGCTGGGCGACGAAGGGTGTGCGGTGACTTCGGCCGCGATGGTCGCCACATTTTACGGGATCAAAACCGACCCGCGGCAGCTAAATGCTTTCCTGACCAGAACGGGTGGACTCGACCAGGATGGGCTGATTGATTGGAGCCGGGTGCCGTTGATCGCGTCCGCGCACTTGAAACTGGCCTACAATGGTGGTCCTTCCTACAAATTGATCGATTCGAATCTGCTGGGGGGAAATCCCGTCATTGCGCTGATCCCGCTCGCGGACGGCGGTTACCATTTCGTGGTGATCGTGGGGAAGGAAGGCCGGAACTACTTGATCCGCGATCCAGCTGCTTCTCCGTTCCGCCCGCCCTACCACCTGAGCGACCTCACGGACCGGATTGTAGGCGTGTGCTTTTTTCGGGCGACCTAGTGGGAAATAAACCGCGATTCAGTCAATCCGCAGGAGGCAATTCCACGGCGTCTGCCCGAAATGCGGAGCTACCGGGCTGAAGCGGGAGAGTCAGCAGGAAGCGCTCAGGCGTGGAAAGGGAGAGAATAGACGAGGGCCGCAAAAGAACCGCTAGCGATTATAAAGAGCGATTTTCAGGAGGAATAAAAGTAAATCTCGACGTTCCCAACCCGATTGAAATCTGTGGCAGGACCTAGCTCACGCAGCCGTTTTCCGTGTCGAGTGGTGGGACAGGGCTGAAGGCGCATTACCGAATCCCGACGTGCAGTATCCGGAACCGGAACGCGCTGGCGCCTTCCTCTGTAGTGATCGCAGGCTGTTCCGCTACAATTTTCTTGCCGGACAAGATCAGCAGCTTGGTTGGACAGCCTTCGGAGGGCAAGCGCAAATGAGAGCACTATTGCGGCTTATATGGAATAGGCCTACTACTTTTGCATCTTACGTATACGCCGACGCGCACACAAATCGGAGAGGGTTGTTTATTTGTCTCCGGCCCAACTCGGTACAGGCGCGGAGGCGGCCAGATATCAACCACCTAGAAAGAAGATAAATACATGAAACCATCCAAAGCAATCATCGCGGGCGCGGCAGTTGCCGGGCTGTTGACCGGCTCCGCCGCCGTGCGTGCCAATGCCGCGAGTACATCAAGCCATCCAGGCGTTTCGCTCCAGACGATGGCGGATCAAAAACAGCCGCTACCAAAACACGCGTGCAAGGGACAGAACGACTGCAAGGGACAAGGCGGGGGCAAGAATCCGGGCAAAAACTCCTGCAAAGGCAAAGGAGGCTGCGCAACCGACGGAAGCAAACCTCAGTAATAGCAGGAATTTATGTCCTAGCCGCCAATATTGGCGGGCCCTAGGCGCGATTCACCAAGGGAGGGACAGACTCGATGCTTTCCCAGTAGATTTGTATTGGCGCAAGCCGGTCGAAAATGACTGGGCCGGGATGAAAGTTTGTCCCTCCCGAGCCTGAGAAGCCTGAGTCCTCAAGAAACGTCTTAAAGACTATGCCTGCTAATCCCTTTAACAGCTTCACCGATTACGGTATCGGAATCGGCCTGCGCGTGCCTCATTACCGGCACATCCTGGCGAAAAAACCTGTCGTCGATTGGTTCGAGATCATTTCGGAAAACTTTATGGTCGACGGAGGTCGACCACTCGAGGTTCTCGAATCAATCCTTGAACAGTACCGCGTTGTCCAGCACGGCGTAGCGATGTATTTCGGTTCGGCCGATAAATTCGACCGAGAGCATCAGAAACGTCTTAAGCGCTTAGTAAAACGAACAAAAACTCCGTGGCTCTCCGATCATCTTTGCTGGGGCAGCGTTGACGGACGTTATACGCACGATCTGCTTCCAATGCCTTATACCTTTGCCGTTGCGCGCCATACCGCGGAAAAGATCCGGGCTGCGCGTGATTATCTTGAGGTACCCATCTGCGTTGAAAACGTCAGCAGCTATGCTGAGTATCATGCCTCAGAAATGACGGAGTGGGAGTTCCTGAGCGAAGTGGTCGAGCTGGCCGACTGCGGGATACTGCTGGACGTAAACAACATTTACGTCTCGTCGAAAAACCACAACTTCGACCCGTACGAATACCTCAACAACGTTCCGCATCATCGGGTCGGCCAAATTCATATTGCCGGCCACTCAAAATTCGAAAAGTACCTTCTCGACACGCACGATCATCCCGTTCTCGACCCTGTATGGCAAATGTACGCCCACGCCATCAAACTCGTTGGCTCCACCGCCACGCTGCTCGAATGGGACGACCGGATCCCATCTTTCGACGAAGTCCATAATGAAGCGCTCAAAGCCAACAAATTCCGCGACCAACAGCTCGTCGAGAGCGCCGCGTAACATCAACTCTCCCGCGGAACTGCGAGAGTTGCAGAGAGTGATGAGCACTGCTCTGTTTCGCCCGCTCACTCCTCGGTGGCGGATGCAAAAGCGCTGGATTGATGGTAGGCCGATGGAGGAAGCGGCGGCGGATTTTATCAAACCGAACGATCGCCTCAGCTCGTTTGAGCGACTGGAAATTTATAATCGCCAATATTGGTTCCGCGTTCTGGATTGCCTCTGGGACGACTACCCGGGTCTGCGCGCCGTCCTGGGGCAACGGAAGTTTATGAAGCTGATCACAGCCTATCTGACGCGCTATCCGTCCGAATCCTACACTTTGCGTGATCTAGGTAACCGGCTGGAATGCTTTCTCCGGAAGGAGCCGCAATGGGCTGCGCCGCGAGAGGAATTGGCGATGGACATGGCCCGCTTCGAGTGGGCGCAAACTGTCGCATTCGACGGGCCCTCCAAACCAGCGATTGCACCCGATGACATCCTTGATACACCGGCAGCGAAGTTGCGGCTCGGATTGCAGCCGTACCTGTCGTTGCTTGACCTGAACTATGCGGTCGATAATTTCCTGATGGCAGTAAAGAAACGAGAGTCGGCGGTGTTGCGTGGTGAAGCGAGCAACGCCGTTGAGTCTGCGCCGACGGTGCGAGCCCCTCGGAAGCGGATCCGGCTACCGAAACGCACAAAGGTATATCTCGCGGTCCATCGGCACGACAACATGCTCTACTATAAGCGCCTGGAGCCGGAGGCATTCGCGGTCCTTTCGGGGCTCGGTCAGGGCGCAACGCTCGAGAATGCCTGCGCTAATGCGATAGCAGCGAGTAACAGAACGAACATCGATTGGGCTGAGCAGGTAAAAGAGTGGTTCGATAACTGGACCGAACTTGATTGGTTTTGTCGCCCATCATGATCCCCGTGCATTGGACAATCCGCCGACTAAGACGATTAATTCGTCAGCCGAGGATTTCTATGCGTCAGATTACGATCCGATCCCTGAGTTGTCTGATCCTAGGTCTAACCGGTTATACCGGTTACATCAAAGCTGGGTCTATCGCGGTAGGGACATCCATTGCTGGATGCCCCCCGCACAGATCCCGGCGGGCGTGATTCACGCACCGGGCTCCCACCTCGGGTGGTTAACGACGAATTCCACGAGCAGCTTCGCGTACACAGTCGAGCCTCTGGGACACGTTTATCCGGCGCAGTGTCCGGTACGTGTGTTGCTCTCCTATGTTTCCCTCGGTCCTCTCCCTTGGCTCCACCAACTCCGCCCCCAGTCGCCCAGGTTTGTTCGTCGGCTTCAATGCTATTATGAAGAGGTCTGACTTCTCCTGCCCGTACTTCATCGGCTTCGACTCCTCGCCTTCCCGATGCGGACCGCTCCATGACTTCTGAAGCGGCCAAGTAGGAGATCTCCCGGTTCCCGTGCAAAGAGCGTACCTACATGCCAGGTTCTTAGACCACGCAGGGTCGGCCAGGCACTCGCACTAACGTTCCTGTCCGTGTTGCCTTCCGCTACGCTAACAGCGTCGGCACCCCGAACTAATTTAAAGATTTCGCGGCTCAATGGCTGGCCTGCAAACTCCCCTGTCAACGCTTCGTCTCGCACCTCGCGATGCGTTACGCATGACTCGGGGCCAGTGTGGCTTGCTATTCCTTTACTGTTGAGGACTTTCACCTTTTACTCTTTGCGCAGTCTCCCGGCGCACTAGCGTACTTTATTTCCCCTTTTGTCAAACGACCCCAAGTTGGAAGTAGTTGGCCCACCCTTTCAACATCAGGTTTAGTTCGCCAATCACCTCTTCTGTATCCCGTCCGCAGGTTTTCCGGTCGGTCTTTTGACTGATCTTGCCGGTCAAAAAGAGTTGCCAGAAAAAGTAGAGACGCAGCAACAGCAGAAATGCCGACGGTAATACAACCCCTCCAGTAAATACAAACTCGTAGGCGTGGTATAATCGACGTACTAATGCATTCATGAACAAAGCATCCGCTTAGTAGCTAACTGATGGTCGGTCTGAACCTTCTTCAATGATGCCGTCATTCGATCGTTCTAGCGACTCTAACTGCCTTGAAGCCCGGCTTGCACTCCCTTTAGGAACTTCAATGCAGTCCGCGCAATCTGATCTGGATCCGCAAACCGACTATCAATCCCGATTTCCATTGTGACGAACCCATGAAACTTTACTTCCAGTAACGCTTGCATAAAACCAGGCCGGTCCACGCGACCTTCACCAGGGAGAAGCCGGTCTTTATCTGAAGCATGCACCAGATCTTTACCCATTGTCCGCACGTAGTCTGCAGGAATATCGTTGCGATAAACTACGTGTAGGGTGTCTAACATCGCCTTCACATTTTTGCGCCCTGCGCTCCGCATTAATTCAAGCGAATCATCGGCCGTTTCGATCAGATTTGTCGATGCCGCTGTCGGCTCTACAACGATGGTTAATGTTCTTTGCTTCCGCGTACGAAAATACTATCCAGACATTTCTTGCTCCACTCCCAGGCTTGTTGCCAGCTCGTACCAAAAATTTGCCAGCCCGCAATATAAAGCACTTTTCCTGCGCCAAGATCCGCCGCTAAATCAATTACTTCATTGTAGTACTTGACCGCCGCTTCTCTCTCTTCCGGCAGTGGAGAGGCTGGGTTAAGCCCGGGCCCTCCTCCAGGAGTTGCCAGCAGACTTACAGGCTCCAGGCGACAGGACTCCAATAGTTGTCGTATTTCGCGTCTTCTCACGTTGCTCAAATAGGGAGGCCAGGCGTGCGGAGCCGCGCAACCGATTTCAACGCCGTCGTACCCGATCGCCGCGAGCCGGCGGATCGCTTCGTCCAGAGAGTATGCCGGTAAAAATGCCGGGTAACTGCTGTACGCCCACGTGTTAAATGCGTATTTCATGTCCGGACTTTTTGAATTACGGGAGTGACTTCCGGGGCCTCATGTCCCGCGGCGTTCAGTGAAATAGGATGCGAAAAGCATGCTCATTTATTCCGAGAATCTGGGCCGTCTGCCGATCAGTTTCAGTGAAACGTTGTTTTCTCAGGTTAATCCCCGGACGCCCAATGTCTATGTCCGCAAAGGGTCGCTGGGGGCAGCAAAGCCTACATCGGGCATCGATACTCCAATACTCCAATCCCCCTCCCCTAAACAATTCGAGGACGACGACGAGAACGAAAGGCGTTGTGAGTGTCTGGCTTCGCCAGAATCCATTCGCCACCGCGGAGGCCCTCCAGCGCAGGAGTACCGTCTGCGGCTTAAACCGCCTTCGCCCCACGTCTAATCCCGCGTCCGCCCTCGTCTCATGTGAAGTTGACAATTCGCGGCGCACCGCGACGAAAAAGGCATTACCTGGTGACAAGCACGAAGTCCCAGTCAAAAAGCGTCCTCCATACTACTTCGTGAAAATCAGGAGGTATTGGTAGGGAAGAAAAGTTAGTTTTCTGTCTAGCTTAAAGTCTTCCTTGAGAAAGTCTTCCTCAGCTTCTTCCTCCGACAGTCTCGCCCACAGAGGCGGTCCGACTGGAGCTTCTCTTCTGTAAAATTCGATTACGGCCACCTTCCCACCTGGTTTTAGAGCGGGGACAACATTACGCAGGAAAGCGGGACGGTTTTCGACCATATGGAGAACGTCGCATATAAAGACTAGGTTGCACGAATCCGGCGGTAACATTGGATTTCCAGGTTTACCCGCAACGACAGTTACTTTGGCGAGCGCCTCTCTCCGGAGAAAGCGCAGAGCCTGAGGATCGACATCTTCTGCGTAAACATGCGCCACCAGCCGTGCGAAGCGACGCGAAAAATATCCCGTACCCGCACCAACATCGGCGACGACGTCGCTTTTTTGAAGTCTTAATGCATCGATTACGCGCTCAGGCATTTGCCACTCACCACGATTTGATTCCTCAAGGTATTGGAGTTCTTCCGGAACCGGCGTACGCGGCTCCGCTGAGGCAATTTTTAGGAGCCCGAACACTGCAAGCAGCACCACAAATCCTGGGTGTCTTCGATCTTTGGTTCTCCTTTTTTCATAACAAAGAGGTTCCCTCTTCACGTCGCCAACCGGGATCGTCACCTTCTTAGTAATAGCTTTCATACTCGGCAGAATCGATTTTTAGGAGGTCAGAAATAGTCGCTGGAAGATTATCGTGCGCTCCCTGTCGTCGAGGACCTCAAACAAGTCGCTCACCTCGTCGCGCAGGTCTTTGTCTCTGAGCAACTCGAACGGCGTTTGCGCATCTTTCGGCACGATTGCAACCCAGTTGCTTTTGGAAAGACTTGAAGGCCTTCCGGTAGAAGCTCACCGAAGGATTATCTTACAACCTGAGATTGTAATCGGTGAATCGATTAAAGGCCTCGTACAGCAAAGGCCGGCGGCTTGATCGGATACGCTCGAACTCGAATCCAAAGGTATCGTAAGCTTTTATACGTCACGACGTTCCTGGAAGCTGTTGTGCGCCCAGGTCCAGCCGGGTTGTGGGCCTGCTCGAAGTATGTGCCTCCGTCATGTGCTGCGCCTCTAATTCCCTGTTCACACAGAGATAATAGCGTTCCAAAGGTATCTTTTCGCCAACGTGCAAGCGCCACAGCTTCTTGATGATCTCCTGCTCCGCTCTCGTGAGCCGTTGACGCTGTAACAGATACCCGCTCCAAGATGGAACCATCAGCTCGATCCGGTAGGTATTGAAGCGCGTCAGATCCTCGTCGAGACGCCAGTCGAATGCGCCGTTTCTGAGATGAATCAAACGCAGCTCTCGCATCAGCCGGAGAAATTCACGACCGCGCAGCCGGTCGACCTCAAACTCGAACGTTATCGCAACCGGTCCGTCGCGAGGCTGAGGATTATAAACGAGTGGACTCATTACGCAGCTGATCGGTGGCGGATCAAAGCTGAGCGAGGTTGTGAAATTAATCGATAAACGAGCTGCCAGCCAGAGACTGAGGGCCAGGGTGACGGCGGCGATAACCAGTGTAATGTTAACTCCGGCGACCTCACTAGAGAAACCCCAGACTACGCCTCCCAGAGCGATGGCACCCTGGGAGACCATGATAACAATCGCGCTCATGCGTCCTCGGGCCCAACCAGGAATTGCTCGCTGACCGGCCACCCATAGCTCAGATGCACCGAGAGTCCATCCAATTCCAGCCAGGGCCGCAACAATCATGAAGATTGACGGTTGCCGCACAAATGCCATGAGAAGATAAACCACCGCGACGAGGATATTTGCCAAGACTGTCGAAGCGTTCGAAGAGAACCTCTGTCGGGCCCAGGGCAAAACGAAGACAGCACCGAAAACCGAGCCGGCTCCCATGGACGTAAACAGTAAGCCGAGGGTACAGGGTTGAAGGTGAAGTTCTTTCAAGCCTACAACCGGCATCAGAGCCGGGATAACAGAGATAAAAAATGCAAAGAGAATGTTTCGTGCGAGTACCACTTGAATGGCTGGCGCATACCGAACATACCGGATCGTGTTGGCGAATGATTCGATGAAATTTTCCAACGGGAATTCTGGTTGCGCTTTAGCGCCTTTCCATTGTAACAGAGCAAAAATTACCACAACGAAACAGAGGGCGTTCACCGCAAAAACCCAGTTCGCTCCGAAAAAGTAAAGCAGAATACCGCCTAGCGCTGGGCCGATAATTCCCGACACATTCAACTGCAATCCACCAAGGGTCGCAGCGGAAGGCAGCTCTTCGTCGGTAACCACGTCCGGAACAATTGCGGACCAAGCGGGGGAGTGAAATGCGAAGCCGGCACCGATTAAAAACACGGAGAAGAGGAGAACATAGGGGTTCACTAGGTGGAACGAACCAAGGATCGAAAGCAAACCGGCCGCGCCCGCTAACCAAAGATTAATGAAGCAGAGGAGCTTCCGTCGGTTAACCATGTCGGCCAAGACTCCGGCCGGCGGCGTAAAGAGGAAGAACGGCAGGGATGCAACTGTTGACATCACAGAGAGCAAAAATGTTGATGAACCAAGCATGTTCATCGTCCAAGTGGCTGCCGTATCATGCGCCGCGACGCACGTTCCCGAAAGCAAAACGGCAAGCCACAGCTTCCGATACAGCGGATTCCGTAGGGCGGCGAAAGTCGAGGTCTTATTGGGATCGTCGTTCACAGGCTTGTCACGGACCGAAGCTAGAGTTAGTCGAAAACCAGACCGGTCTTGACGCGGGTCGCCGAGTTTGGAACGGCCGCAGGGTGTTTGCGTGAAGGTGCGGGTATGCAGGTGCGTTTCTTGCGAATCGATCCAATTCAATACGGCCAGGCTGCGACTCGTTTGTAATCTGGTACCAGGCTGAGCGGGAATTTATTCCTCGTTGCTCCCCACAATTGCTCTGGGAACACCTCGGAGTCGGCGACTATTACTCCTCGTTGCCAGTCTGAATTACATGCTCTAGCTCGGTAGCTAACTTGGGGTTCAAGGTCTTTAGCGTCGCGAGATCCTTTTCGGCGTCAACTTTCCGGTCCAACTTGAGGAAAAGCACACCACGATATTCGTACGCTTCCGCAAGGTCTGGTTTGAGTTGAATGGCCTTATCATAATGCTCGAGAGCCTTAGCGTAATTTTGCGGTCCCTGTTTGCGCAGCGAATAGGCGAGATTGTTGTGGGCCTCGGCGAAGCTGGGATTCTCAGAAAGCGCTTGTTGGAACTTGACCTGGGCTTCGGCGAACTTCTTGGCATGCATGAGCTGGATGCCTTGGTTGTAGATTTGTACTGGTTGAGCGCCTTGCTCCTTTTTGAGCGCGCCGCCTCCCGCTCGGCTTCCTGCACCGAACGCTGAGCCTGTCGCAATGATATAGATTGTGAATAAACTGAGGTAACGATTCATAATTTTTCTATAGGTTGTAATGCGTGGTAGGAGCTTCAGAAGGGGTGCAACCGCGGTGGGACCTGCCGCGGTCGACCCTCTTCATGTGCTAATTTTCCTCTTTTCAGTCTCCGATTAGCATTAGCGATGGACATTAGCCGCTCCTAATTGTGCATTACTGCAAAAGAGCGCGATTTATTCCCACCACTTCGAATCTGATAGCGCCTCGACGGTTTTGACTGAAAGAGCCTCCGTTTTTCACAACCCTGAACCACTCCGTTGCGTTCCAGTTGAGATCCGCAATCGTCTAGCGAATCGAACATTCTAAGGAGTCTTCTCTTCGCCGTCTGCGACTCCACGATAAGTATTGAAAGTGACTGCATAATACAAATGCCCCATCGATTCGCGATGACCTATCTATTATTTCAATCCCTCAGCTGGTACCAATCGCGGTTCGCTGCCACGATGTCCGCATTGGGCTGCGGTTCCTGCGGTTCCATCAGTCCTGCCTTAACACCTCCGCCCGTTGCGGAACAACCTGTCGCAAGCATGACCACTACACCGAAGATCACCGCTAGCAATGCCGCGCGTCCCATATCGTTGAAGAAGAAGCCAGAACAACGGTCATTAAGCATTCTCGCATTGCTCCAAGGAAGGGCCATTTCTATGTGTTGATTCGATTGCATTGAATAACTCCATGGTTAACTACCCTTTTTCACCCGTCCTTATTCCCTAGCTGCCACCGGAACCGCATCGTCAGCTTTTGCGAGAGTCAGTCGGACCCTGCACGAGCGTAGTCAGGTGAAGTGTTCCATTACGCAACGCCGTGCGTGTTGTCCGCTTGAGGCGGCCGGGCAATAGCCCAAGATATTCTGACACTTTCTGAACTTGCGCGCCGGTGCGAATTTCATTCCAAGCATTCGTGATTTCGGCCTGTTCTTCGATTCGCAAGTGCCATGATAGAGGCGGGCGTCTCTTCTTGCACGTCGCGCTTGGAGAGAAAGTGAAATCAACCGTCTCGATCGTCACCCCGTCTCGATGCTGGCCCTTCTGCCTAGCCAGCACCTCGCCGCTCCACCGCTCGCGCAGTAATTGCAACTCGCGATCAGCCGAACATGCGTGCGCGGCCCCCCGGAACGTATTCATTGTAAGAAGCGGTGCCCAGAATTGAAAAAAGGTGCCTCGATGTTCTTTTACATATCCTTGTCTGGCGGCCGGGAATGCATTAATTCGAATAACGAGAATTTGCTTAGGTAGTCTCGTCGGGTTGCGATCAGCTAAATCGCTGAGACCGTTGTGCAGCCACTGGACGAGAGCGGCAACGCCGGAGTTATCGTAATAGCCGCCATCAGCCAAATGGATATTCATGAAGCCGTTCTGGCCTCCACCAGCTTTGCACTGTCCGGTGGCGAGAGGTTTTCCATCGGAAAGGCTAGCGGCTGGGAGAGGGCGTGCCGGGGGCGAAATGAACGGGAACGCGGAAGAGAGTCTCACGGCCGTGGTGATCGCGATATCTGCTCCCTTGTAAACGGAACTGAAATCCTGGAAAGCCGCGCAGGTTGTAAGCCCGTCTTTCGGCAGACATGCACTGGATGCTGTGGTTGAAAACGCGAGGCGTTCACCAGTCTCGATGATGGTTGCGTTAAAAATCACCGCCGGCAGTTCACCTCGCGCCACATCCTTCTGCCAGCCTCTTAGCGTGGCTCTCTTTAGAATCTCAGAATAAGTCGAATTCAGCTCTTTTGCGTTGCTGACCCACGCCCTCTCCAAACCTTCTGCACGGTCGCGGTAAACGTCAGTAAGGAAGAAGGGCGCTACAGCTCGGATGAAATCGGTGTAAGCCAGGCCTCGAATTGCTTCGCTGAGGCTAGAACTTTTTGCCATGTCAGCGACACCCTTCAGGATACTGATCGACCTGTCGTTCCCGGAGCGCTTTTTCGCGAGGAATCCCTCAAGCTTGCAAGCCGTCACGAAATACATAATCCCGACGCTGCCACCAGAAACCCCGCTCAGCAGTTTTAGCGACCGAATAAATCGACCCGGCCGTTTTTCGGCGCAGATCTCTTCTAGGCCGCTCAGTACCCGTGCCGCCCAAGCGGCCGCTTGAATTCCACCGCTGGCTGCCGCCACTAGAATGATCCGATCATCGTTTTCGGTGGCGCGCGCCAAGATTGATCCAGGGTCGGTTGGTTCTACGTAGACGTCTTTCTCCTTTGAAACTTTATGGATCCGATAAAAATGATCGGCTTTCGGGTGGAGCGCCGCGACGGATAACCAAAGAACGATTGGAACAAAAAGAGGGATCCGAAACGCATCGAAAAAAATGAGAGCCCGGAAAGGCTCCACACTATGACGGTCGTCAGAAGCAGAAAATAGCACAATGGCGCGAGCCGGTTGGTTCTTAGCCACAAATACAATAAACTGCTGGCTAGAAAACAGACCGCAGCACGGATGTGACCTGGTTCGATCACAAAAGCGTTCTCATCTAATCTGAAGTAGCCGCTACTTATCCAGGGTGGAAGAATAGCCGCTAACTGAGAAACTGGCGATTTTGCCAAATCGGCGCATGCGTGAATCAGAGGAGAACTACTGACTGCTCGGTCGAGCAGAAATAAAATCTCTCGCGCAACGAAGAAGTCCAGAAAAAGCCACGCTCCCACTCCCACCAGAAGTCCGGAAATTAGGTCGCATACCATCTGGCCTCTTATCTTAGGATCTGTGGCAACAAAGGCCGCCCAGGCATTCGCCGCGATCATCACTGAGACGAGCAGGATCCATCCCCACGATGGAACGAACAGATGGCCAAGTGTCTCCCGTAGCCGTTCCTGTCCGTATTTCTGCGCGATGTATGCCGTGTCGACAATGGATGTAGCCACCAGTATTAGCAGCAACCCGACTTGAAACCCTGCCCGCCGGTTGTTTAAATCATAGGCTCCAATCAGCAGTTCACGACCGGAAGTATGCGCGAGCAGTGGCAGAATCGTTAAGCCGAGCAATGCGACCCATTGAACACGAGCAAGGAAAACCCATTGTGCGGAATTCGAACTAATCAGGACTACTAGTCCGATGAAGATCAGCGCACCGATCCACCAAAGACGTTGTCTAGCCATGATGCCGGCGCGACGCTCGCTCAGAAAGATCTCGGTGATTACCATAAAACCTATTTTCGAGGACTTTCCGAGGCACCACGTCACAAAGGCGAAACGCCTGACCGCGAGGGTTAAAGCGCTTGTACGCTCACAGACTACACACGTCCGTTTATAGCCATCGCCGCGACCCGCCCCACGGCGTCGCTTTGAAGCAGATGCGATATTTCAGCAAAACAGCTGACTATCTCAACGAACGCGAGCGCCAGAAACAGCACGAGAATGAAGATTTCCATCATTGCGAACTTTGGCGAAACTGCACGCGCGGACAGCTTCCAGAACCGCTGCTCAGGCTCGCAAGTTACGCCCGGCTCACAAAAGTTTATTTCCGGGTTTGCAGCGACACTCTTCTTGTCATCGGCTGGCTGCAATAAAAGTTTCGCGGGTGCGATGAATTTGACTATGGCAGACATAGCTGTTTTCCGGTTTTTCTTTTGGTGTTTGGCCGGATAAATCGGCCTTCACGCGTTACAGAAGATCAGAAACTTGGAAAGGCCGTTGTCTTCACCGGACTGCCAACGCACTAACCAATTTCATTTCCATTGGCATTTAATCCGTGATCAGTTTGCAAGTTGCGGATCGCGTGGCGCTCTCAGGGCCAATCATGCTGTCACTCAGCCCCCCCGGTAATAGCCACGCTCGCCTGATGCGGACTCCCACAACTGAGGCCATTTCACCGGATCTAGGCGATCGGTAGTTTCCCCCAGCACTATCGACGCCTATAGTTGTAATACGAGTATGGGTAGTAATACGGGTATGCGTAGTAATACGGGTAGTCGTATTGGTAATAACCCGGATATCCAAAGCCATAGAATCCAAAATCGAAAGAGTCCCCTCCGAAATCGCGAAACCCACGATCGCGAAAGCCGCGCTCTCGCCCACGGAAACCGCGATCACCGAAGCGACCGCGATCTCCCCGACCAGAAAAACCTCGACCCGCAAATCCGTGCGTCCCGCTGAATCCCGAAGCAAACCCACGCCCGCTAAAACCTGCGCCAGATGCGCCAAAACCATGACCGCTAACACCTCCCCGGCCGAATCCATGACCGCCAAAACCACCCCAGCCGAATCCGTGACCGCCGCCTCCGCCCCCGTGACCCCCACCTCCGCCTCCATGCGCTAGACTTGCCTCCGGAAACACCAACAACGAACCGGCTGCGAGAATGCAACTCACAAAATAGTATAACTTCATAAAACAGCCTACTTTCTATCTTTATTATACATGGTTCGGCAGATAGTTATTCCCGCAGGCATTCCAGAATGGAAGAGGCACCGCTAAATGAGGGAACTGGCCTTGTTATCCAATCGGCACATGCGGCGACGTAGTGCTGAAGGTGTTGAAATGGCTTAGTAGTTCTGGATGGAGACTTGTCCCTTTGAGGAGCGGGTGACCAGGAGCTGGGGGCGGAAGGAACCATCGCTCCCCCGTTCCAGGACCAGCTCTTTGAAACCCCCGTCTTTTGAGGGAATTTTGATAACCTGGTGGCGGGCGTCGTAATAGACCTTCACTCCATCCGCGTATTCGACGAGTAGCCGATTGTTAGACAAAAAAGTTAATGTGTGCGTATGCATCTCTATTTTTTCGCGCGCTCCGTTCCGCAACCTGGAAACTCTCTAGAGACCCAGAGACCACCAGCCGAACGTCTGTCCGTCAATGGGACATTGCAAACTCCATGGAACGCCATTTCCCGATTAACAAGCTTTCTACACTAATCACGCCGGCATCGTACGTGAGTTGCGCCACTCGGATTATCTGGGTCCCTCGCATTTGTGAAACCTGGGGAGTCCGTACCTCCGAAAATATCACCAACGAACCGGTTGCCAAAGTGCAGCTCAAAAAATGATGCAACTTCATAAAAGGACCTACATTCCGTTTGTATTATACATGCTACGACGGGTAGTTATTCCGGAGGGCATTCTTCCTAGAGTATTGGGGATTGGCGACAACAAACCACACTCGGTTTCACAGTCCTTAGAGGTACTTGTGGCACCGGCGACAGTCGATCGGCGAGCCTAAATGATCGCGCATGTGAGGGTGCCGGCCTCTGCTCCCTTGCTTTCCCAGTTCGCTACCTCACCGGGACGACATTGGATTGTCAAGACGCATTGAGAATGCCTCGCAAGCTGTCGCTCGCTAACCCTCCGATGGACAAGCTATGAAAACAAATGGAATAATTCACACCTGCTTTTGGTTTAACAACATGAGCACGTATGAAGAGTCACGTCTTAGTTCAAACGACCCACCGGCAACAGCCGAAATCTCAACATGAGCAAATTTACAAGAGAAGATTTATGAAAGTACCAATGCTAATATCGCTAGCCGCCGCCCCTTTGTTTACATCACGGGGATTTGCTGCCCCTTATGACGATATTGCCGCGAAGGGGTATCGCTGGGCAAACACAAATGGCTTGGTCGCTTGTCTTTCTAAAGACGATCTACGGGAAATCATTAAACAACAAACCGATGAGACGGGGCTGCAGATGATCGAACAACTGCGAGCCTACTACCTTATTGAAGGAGCCATTGTGCAAGTAGTCCTAGAAGATGCAGCCTCGGGCATGTCGCTAATCCATTCTGCTGAAATTGGACCCGATGTTTGGACCCTCACTAGATTTCTCAGCAGGCATCCCATTAGGAACACCGACGGAGAAATCGAAGTTCCACTCCGGAGCCTTACTCCGCACAGATGACATCCCCTGCATAGAAATGGTGTAATTCGGTTGGCGTGTTGGTCCAGCTAATGCGATAACGCCCCTCCCCAATCACCATCACTCCAGTGAAGCTGCCAAACTTTCGTACAGCTCTCGTTATTGCGGACGATTGCGGACTTCGCAAATCCGTTGTGCAACACCTCAAGCACGAAGGGTGGATCGTGCACGGGATAACGAATGCCGAACACGCGCTCCCGATTTTGGCTTGCATACCTTATGGACTCATTATCGTCGACTGTGAGCTGCCTGGAATCGATGGGAAAGACTTCGTGCGTCTCCTGCACAATGCCAGAGAATGGCGAGCTATTCACCTGGTCGCTCTGACCAATTGCATAAGTGCACCTTTGGCTACTGAACTCGCTGCCTGGGGAGCATTCCCGGCCAGAAAAGAGGCTTGGTTAGACGATCTTTCACATTTCTTGATCACCTTGCCCTAAAAAAAAGGAGGTCTGACCGTAAGATTATTCCGACTTGTCGACAAACACCATGAACCTGCGAAGCCTCTCCGATCTGTTCCTCTACGAACTCTGGACCCTTTGTGATGCTAAAAAGCAGGTGATAGCCGTGCTACTACGTATGAGCCGTTTGGCCTCAAATTACGAACTCCTCGAGGAATTGAAGGCACATACTGACCAGGCCAACGAGCAAATGTATCTTCTCAGAACCATCATCTCAAGTTACCAAGCGATCCCGCCCGTGGACGACTGCGCAGCCATGAAGGGTTTGATCGCATCAAGTGAGCTTCTTCTTAAGAACTGTGGCGCCGCCAACGCCGGTGCACTAGATGCCGCGGTTATTTGCACTTCGCTGGACATCCTCCACTACGAATTAGCCAAACTTGAACGTTTGCGCTTGTACGCGAACCTTTTGAGTGACCGGCAGACGGTAACGATCCTTGAAGCTCCCCTGATCTTGCGGACACGGCAACTCAAAGTAAAGAGAGAGAAACCGTGAACAAAAAAAAGATCGTAAAAAGGTACAACGAGGAGTTCAAGCGCCCAGCGGTGGAGCTGTTGATTCACAGTGGCAAGAGGCAGGCGCAGGTGGCTCGGGAGCTAGGGGTGAGCGATTACACGCTGACGCTGTGGAAGAGAGCGTACCTGGGGCAACTGAAGCCGGGAGAGCTTGAGGGGAAGCCACTGAGTCCTGAAGAGATGTTGGAAACGATTCGGCAACTGCAGAAAGAGAACGAGTACCTCAAACGCCAGCGCGAGATCTTAAAAAAAGCGATGAGCATAGTGGGCGAGGAACCGAATCCCGGTATGCGATGATTAGGACTCTTTCGGTTGAATATAGAATCAAGGAATGTTGCGAAGCGCTGAG
>Ga0209647_1000971_pt1 | contig 25510 bp, 22 predicted proteins | sample GraSoi_2013_60cm_FD_185827 | JGI IMG/M metagenome (GOLD analysis project Ga0209647, IMG submission 185827) | Grasslands soil microbial communities from the Angelo Coastal Reserve, California, USA - Sample 9_17_2013_60cm (SPAdes) (version 2) | ecosystem: Environmental > Terrestrial > Soil >... | reverse complement strand
AACATACGCTTTTCATTGCGTACGATCACTTCAGGAGCATGCAGGTCCATCAGCTTCTTCAACCGATTGTTGCGGTTGATTACGCGCCGGTAGAGGTCGTTAAGATCGGACGTGGCAAAGCGGCCGCCATCCAATGGAACCAGCGGACGCAACTCCGGCGGGATCACCGGGATCACGTCCAGGATCATCCACTGCGGCTTATTGCCACTCTTGCGGAAGGCCTCCACCACTTTCAGCCGCTTGGCATACTTCAGCCGCTTTTGCAGCGAGGTCTCATGCTTCATCTTCTCGCGCAGTTCAACCGAAAGCTCATCCACCTCAACGCGCTTCAGGATTTCCTTGATGGCCTCAGCGCCCATCATGGCCTTGAAGCCCGTCGCGCGGTACTGCTGGTCAAGTTCGCGGAAGCGTGTCTCTTCCTTGATGACCTCGCGCTCTTTTACTGGAGCCTCGCCGGCATCCACCACCACGTAGGACTCGAAGTAGAGAACTGACTCGAGATCGCGCAGGGAAATATCCAGCAGGTGGCCGATTCTTGATGGCAGTCCTTTAAAGAACCAAACATGCGAGCACGGCGACGCCAGCTCAATGTGGCCCAGCCGCTCACGGCGGACTTTTGACAGTGTGACTTCGACGCCGCACTTGTCGCAGATCACGCCGCGGTGTTTCATGCGTTTGTATTTGCCGCACAGGCATTCCCAGTCCGTTACCGGACCGAAAATGCGTGCGCAGAACAGGCCGTCGCGCTCCGGTTTGAAGGTGCGGTAATTGATGGTCTCCGGCTTGGTCACCTCGCCGTGAGACCAGCTGCGGATCTTCTCCGGTGAGGCCAGACTGATTCGGATGGAATCAAAATCGGTAATTGTGCTGCCCAGATCAAATGGACTTGAACGGTACAAGGTGTCCTCCTGCGGCCTTAACGCCACCGCGTGCGGCTCCCGGTTACTGCTGATTTCTTACTCTGGTCTCAACGCCGGCCGGAAGCGGCCCGGAGTTGAGACGGGCTTGACTTAAAGAAAGGGTGCTGGGACGAAGCCTAGCATCGATCTGTTAGTCAGCCGCCGCGGCAATCTGTTTCTTGCCGCCTTCAATGGTCTTGATCAGCTCCACATCCAGGCAGAGCGACTGCAATTCGCGGATCAGCACATTGAACGACTCAGGCACGCCGGGTTCAATGGCGGCCTCGCCTTTCACAATGGCCTCATAAATCTTGGTGCGGCCAAATACGTCGTCTGACTTCGCGGTAAGCAGCTCTTGCAGGATGTAAGCTGCGCCGTATGCCTCAAGCGCCCAGACTTCCATTTCTCCAAAGCGCTGTCCGCCGAACTGCGCCTTGCCGCCCAGCGGCTGCTGGGTGATGAGCGAGTACGGCCCGATGGAGCGGGCGTGGATCTTGTCGTCAACCAAGTGGGAGAGCTTCAGCATGTAGATGTAGCCCACCGTTACCGGCTGTTCGAATTTGTCTCCGGTCATGCCGTCATAAAGCTCGGTCTTGCCTGATTCCGGCAGATTGGCTTCACGCAGCATGGACTTGATCTCCGATTCACGCGAACCGTCAAACACCGGCGAGGCGAAGTACACGCCTTTGGTCAGTGTCTTGGCTACGTGCATGAGCTCGTCATCTTCAAGAGCGTTGATCTTCTCCACGAACGGTGTCTCTTTGAAGATGCTCTTGAGTTCCCGGCGAATAACCTCTTCGCGCGAATTCTCTTTCAGAAACTCCGATATGCGCTCGCCCAGTTGATGACCGGCCCAGCCCAGGTGCGTCTCCAGGATCTGGCCCACGTTCATACGGCTGGGTACGCCGAGCGGGTTGAGCACGATTTCCACCGGAGTGCCGTCAGACAGATACGGCATATCTTCTTCAGGCAGAATGCGAGCAATCACGCCTTTGTTGCCGTGACGGCCTGCCATCTTGTCGCCCACGCTCAGCTTGCGCTTCATGGCTACGTAGCACTTCACCAGCTTGATCACGCCGGGAGGAAGTTCGTCGCCCTTCTGCAGCTTGCCGATCTTTTCGTTGGTGATCTTGCGCAGCACGTCAATCTGGCGCGAGGTCATCTCTTCGATCTCGTCAATCTGCTCGTTCACGCGCGGGTCCTTGTCGGCGTATTTGATACGCTTCAGGTTGCGCGTCGAAATCCGCTCAATGGTCTCGCGATCAAGAATCGCTCCCTTGGTCAACAGGCGTTTGTTGGTGCGCTCGTCATGCAGGTCAGCCTGTACTTCCTTGCTGCCCAGGATGGCCTCCAGGCGCTTCAAACGCTCGTCGGTCAGGATTCGAATTTCGTCAGCCAGGTTCTTTTCCAGCCGCTCGATCTGCGAAGCCTCAATGGCTTTCGCGCGCTCGTCCTTCTCCTGTCCCTTGCGAGAGAAGATCTTCACGTCCACGATCGTGCCTTCAATACCTGGCGGGCAGGTCAAAGACGCGTCACGCACGTCGCCGGCCTTTTCGCCGAAGATCGCGCGCAGCAGCTTCTCTTCCGGTGTGAGCTGGGTCTCGCCCTTCGGCGTTACCTTGCCCACAATGATGTCGCCCTGCTTTACCGTGGCGCCAATGCGGATCACGCCGCTCTCATCCAGGTCGCGCAGCGCGGATTCGCTCACGTTCGGGATGTCGCGGGTAATTTCTTCCGGCCCCAGCTTGGTGTCGCGAGCTTCAATCTCAAACTCTTCGATGTGGACGGAGGTGTAGTAATCCTCCTTCACCATCTTCTCTGAGACCAGGATCGCGTCCTCAAAGTTGTAACCGCGCCAGGGCATGAAGGCCACCAGCACGTTGCGTCCCAGCGCCAGTTCGCCCTTGTCCGTGCACGGCCCGTCAGCGATGACCTGGCCCTTCACTACGCGATCGCCCTTTTTGACCACCGGCTTCTGGTTGATGCAGGTGTTCTGGTTGGAGCGCTTGAACTTCGTGAGCTGGTAAATGTCACTGCCGACCTCACGTGAGAGCTGGGTCGGATGGTGTTCACCTTCCACGCGCACAATGATGCGTTCAGAATCGACGGAATCAATGATGCCGTTGCGGCGCGCCAGCACCACTGCGCCTGAATCGCGTGCGGTCACGCCTTCCATGCCGGTTCCCACCAGAGGTGCAGCGGCGCGAAGCAGCGGCACTGACTGGCGTTGCATGTTGGCGCCCATCAGCGCGCGGTTAGCGTCGTCATGCTCCAGGAAGGGGACAAGTGAAGCGGCCACTGAGACCAGCTGCTTCGGGCTGACGTCGATGTAATCGACCTCGTCTCGCGGCACCAGCACGAAGTTGCCGCCTTTGCGGGCATCCACGATCTCGCCCACGATGCGGCCCTTGTCGTCCAGTTCGATGTTGGCCTGGGCGATCACGTGCTTGTCTTCTTCCCACGCCGAGAGATAGAACGAGAACGGCTCGGTATCCAGCGGCTTTTTGCGGCGCTCTTTCAGCTCCCCAATTACCTTGTCCGCTTCTTTCAACTCAATATGGTCGCCTACGCGGTATTCGCTGTCACCGGCGTTGACTACCGTGACAAAGTCCACCACGCGCGAATCTTTCACGCGCCGGTAGGGCGACTCGATGAAACCGTAGTCGTTGATGCGGGCATAGCAGCTCAAAGAGCTGATCAAACCGATGTTCGGACCTTCCGGCGTTTCAATCGGGCAGATGCGGCCATAGTGCGTCGGGTGAACGTCGCGGACTTCGAATCCGGCACGCTCACGTGACAAACCGCCCGGTCCAAGGGCTGAGAGACGGCGCTTGTGCGTGATCTCTGACAGCGGATTGGTCTGGTCCATGAACTGCGAGAGCTGCGATGATCCGAAAAACTCGCGGATCGCCGCCATCACCGGCTTGGCGTTCACCAGGTCATGCGGCATGGCCGTAGACATTTCCTGGTACACCGACATCTTTTCCTTGATGGCGCGCTCCATGCGCACCAGTCCAATGCGGAACTGGTTCTCCATCAGCTCGCCTACCGCCCGCACGCGGCGGTTGCCCAGGTGATCGATGTCGTCCACCGAGCCGATGCTCTTGCGTAGCTTCAGCAGGTAGCGGATGGTAGCGTAGAAATCCTCGGGATCGAGCGTCCGCTTGTCCAGGTCCGTAGCTTCGTTCTTGTCATACAGCTTGATATTGAATTTCAAGCGGCCTACGCGGCTGAAGTCGTACTTGCGCGGATCAAAGAACATGCCATGGAACAGCGCAGTGGCCGTATCCAGGGTCGGCGGATCGCCCGGGCGCAGCTTGCGGTAGATTTCGATCAATGCTTCCTGCGGCGTCTTAACCGAGTCACGGCGCAGCGTGGCGCTGATTACGTTGCCCACGTCGTCGCGCTCAGGGAAGAAAACCTGAATCTCTTCCACGCCGGCATCCATAATTTTGGAAAGCTTATCGGAAGTGATCTCGCTGTTGGATTCCAGCAATACCTCGCCGCTCGTGGTGTCCACCACATCGGCTGCGGTGAAAGCCCCTTCCAGATCGGTGGTGTCGATCTCGATCTCACTGATCTTGGCCTTCTGGATTTCCTTCAGGATCGCCGGAGTGATTTTGCGCCCGGAGTGGGCGATCTCATGCCCGCTCTTGTCCTTGATGCTGTGGGCCAACTTGAGTCCCAGCAGGTTGGTTGGACGCTCAATGCCGCTCTCCAGCGTCCAGCGCAGCTTCTTGTCCTTCAGGCTGATGCGGTCGACGGTGTAGAACGTGCGCAAAATGTCTTCGTCGGAACGTAGGCCGAGCGCGCGTAGAAAGATGGTGCCCAGGAATTTGCGCTTGCGGTCGATGCGCACGTAGAGCACGTTCTTCTGGTCGTACTCAAATTCCACCCATGATCCGCGATAAGGAATGATCTTGCCCAGGAAGTATGTGCGGTTATTGGCGGTCTCAAAGAACACGCCCGGCGAACGGTGCAACTGGCTCACGATCACGCGCTCGGTGCCGTTGATGATGAAGGTGCCGTTCTGCGTCATCAGCGGAATGTCGCCGAAGAAAACTTCCTGCTCTTTGATGTCGCGAATGCTCTTGTTGCCGGTCTCCGGGTCTTTGTCGTAAATAGTCAGGCGGATGGTGACCTTGAGCGGCGCGGAGTAAGTCATGCCGCGCTCTTCGCACTCAGCCACGTCGTATTTCAGCTGCAGGCCCACAGGATCGCCGCACTTGTTACAGAAGTCGGGCGTGTTGGCGTTGTAGGTGCCGCACTTCTGGCAGAGCACGTCGCCGGGGTGAAACGGATCAGTGATGACCGTGTTGCCGCAATTACGGCAGGTAGTGCGCAGGTGATGCAGTCCCTTAAGGTGTCCGCACTTGCACTCCCAGTTGCCGATGGCAAAATCGACAAAAGCGAGTTCGGAGACGTTGCGAAAATCGGTAATGGGGAAAACGGATTGAAACACTGACTGGAGGCCGCTGTCATCACGCTCGCTCGGCAGTTTGTCCATCTGCAGGAAGCGGTCATACGAACGCTTCTGGACCTCGATCAGGTTCGGGATCTGCAGGGTTGCCGGAATTTTTGAAAAATCGAGACGATAACGTGCCTGGCCATTCTTGTTCGGCATGAATAACTCCTAAGACTTTGTCTGCTTCCGTTCGCTGTGGCGAACGAAACGGCTTGCGCGAAGATTTCTTCTTCCAAGCAAACCTTGTGAACTAACGCGTCTCTAATAAGGGCGTTAGCGGCGGCCTGACAGCAGGCTGGCGGAAAAGACAAATTGCGCCAACAGGAGACAAGAGTTCCCGTTGACGCCATGACAGCGAATTGCGATGTCTAAAATGTTTTTATCCGCGCCCGTCTGACTAGACCGTTCTTGTCCGCCGAATGCGGACCTGTTCAAAAGAACAACAACCAGCAGGTCTGGCTACGACTCCGAGCAAGGCGAATATTGCGGGAGCACCACGCCTGTCCTGCATCAAGAAAATTTGAAAACACCGGTTTGGAGGAGAACTACCGTATCTATTTGATAACAGAAGTCGTCCCCAAGATTCAACTTTCCTCAAAGGAAACTTGGGGGCATGTTCCTGCCGCCCCCGATTCCTCCAGAAATCCTTCGGGCCCTGCCCTCAGGATGACCGCAGCGGGCTCTTGCTTTCACTCAAGCCCGCCAGGCGCGGTCACTTAATTTCGACCGTCGCCCCTGCGTCGGTAAATTTCTTCTTGATCGTCTCCGCTTCCTCCTTAGAGACGCCTTCCTTCACTGTCTTCGGTGCTCCGTCCACCAGGTCTTTGGCTTCTTTCAATCCCAGGCTGGTGACTTCGCGTACGGCCTTGATTACATTGATCTTATTGGCGCCAGCGCCTGTCAGAACAACGGCGAATTCGGTCTTCTCTTCAGCCGGTGCCGCACCCGCCGCTGCTCCGCCGCCGGCCACCATCACCGGGGCCGCTGCCGCTGCGGAAACGCCAAGGCGCTCCTCAAGCTTCTTTACGAGCTGGGCCGCGTCAAGCAGGCTCAACCCTACGATTGAATCTTCTAACTGCTGCAGATCTGCCATGTGTATCTCCACTTTTGTCAGTTTTGTGCTGATTCGCCGCTTCATCCCATCGTGTTCCAATGCGCCCAGACTAGCGCCACGTTGAGATTCTGACAGCGATAAAACCCATGCCTGGAGGCCGCACTACGTCCTCCAGTAAACCTTGGAACGACTTTAGGCCGGACTACCGGCATCGGCGGGGGCCGCTTCCGCAGCAGTTCCGCCGGCGTCCTTAAACTTTTTCTTCTCCACGCCCTGGCTCACAACCACGGCCAGATCCCTGCCCACGGCATTCATCACCGTGACCAGCCGCTGCGCCGGAGAGTTGATCAGGAACAGCAGCTTGGAGTAAAGCTCTTCCTTCGATGGCATGGTGGCCAGCGCTTTGATCTCTTTCATCGAGATCAAGCGGCCCTCCAACACGCCCGCTTTGAAGGAGTATTCCGGATTGTCGTCGACGTACTTGCTCAGCGCCTTCGCCAGCGCCACAGGATCGCCGCTGGTGTAGGCGATCGAAGTCACGCCTTTCAATCCCGTCAAAGCCTCGGAAACCTTGGTACCTTCAGAAGCCCGCTTGGCCAGGGTATTTTTCACCACCTGGTACCGGCCACCCGCGGTCCGCACTGTCTTGCGCAGCTCAAAATCCTTGGCCACGGTGAGCTTGGAAAACGTGCCCACGATCATGCTGCTGGCCTTCTGCAGGTCCTGGTTGAGCTTTTCAATCTGTTCAGCTTTTTTTGCCTTTGTGACCGCCATGTTCTTCAGATCCTTTTCTTTAGTCGGGATCATTCTGTCCCGCGTCGCAAATGCCTGTTCGGTTACGCCTTGGCCGCTACTTCCACCGGTGTGGTATCCACCGAAATCCCCGGGCCCATGGAAGACGAGATATAAGCCGCCTTGATGTATTTGCCTTTGGCCGCTGAAGGCTTGGCCTTCACTACACTCGTAATTACGGCCGTGGCATTCTCCACCAGCTTGTCCGGCGTAAATGAAATCTTCCCTACCGGCACGTGCACCAGCGCGGTCTTGTCCGTGCGGAACTCGACTTTACCGGCCTTGATTTCTTTCACCGCATTGGCGATATCGAACGTAACCGTGCCGGTCTTTGGGTTCGGCATCAGGCCTTTCGGGCCAAGCACCTTACCCAGTTTGCCCACCGACTTCATCATGTCGGGCGTAGAGATTACGGCGTCAAAATCCGTCCAGCTCTCTTTCTGGATTTTCTCCACCATCTCCTCGCCACCCACAATATCGGCGCCCGCGGCTTCAGCTTCACGAACTTTTTCGCCGCTGGCGATCACCAGGACCTTCTTCGATTTGCCCAGCCCGTGCGGCAGCACCACCGTGCCGCGCACCATCTGGTCAGCGTGTTTCGGATCGACGCCCAGCCGCAGCGTGACCTCCACGGTCTCGTCAAACTTGGCAAACTTCACTTTTTGCAGCAGCGGCACAGCGTCATTCAGCAGATACTGCCGCTTCTCCACCGTGGCGCGCGACTTGGTAATGTTTTTTCCTGCTTTGCGACTCATTTGTCTTTTTCCTTATCTCCCACCGCTTCGCGATATTGCCGCGGGCCGTGGTACATGCGATTTACAACAAAAACTAACCTACGACGTCGATCCCCATGCTGCGCGCCGTGCCCTTCACGCTCTTGATCGCCGTTTCCAGTGACGCGGCGTTCAGGTCCGGCATCTTCTGTTTGGCGATATCGGCGACCTGCTTCTCCGTCACCTTGCCGACCTTGTCCTTATTAGGCGCGCCCGAACCTTTGGCGATGCCCGCGGCACGCTTCAGCAGAATCGACGCCGGCGGCGTCTTGGTGATGAAGGTAAACGAGCGGTCGGTATAGACCGTGATCACCACCGGGATAATCAGCCCAGCCATCTCCTTGTTGGAGGTGCGGGCGTTGAACTGTTTGCAGAACTCCATGATGTTGATCTGCGCCTGGCCCAGGGCCGGCCCAACCGGAGGCGCCGGCGTCGCTTTGCCGGCCTCAATCTGCAACTTAACGGACGTCTGTACTTTTTTCGGTGCCATTGATTCCTGCCTGAATTCTTTATGTGTGGACCGCCAGGCGCCCTCGCCTGCGATTCCAAAACCTACGCTACTTTCTCTACCTGTCCAAACTCCAGCTCTACCGGCGTCGCGCGGCCAAAGATCGTGACCATCACTTTCAACGTCTCGCGGTCTTCGTTCACTTCGTCTACTGTTCCGTTAAAGTTGGCGAACGGCCCATCGGTGATGCGAACAGTCTCGTTCTTCTCGAACTTCACGCGAATCTTGGGCTTGTCCTTGCCCACATTCACGCGATAGATGATCTGGTTGACCTCGTCTTCGGTCAGCGGCGTCGGATCGTTGGCCGTGCCAACGAACCCCGTAACGCGTGGCGTCGATTTCACCACGTGCCACACATGATCGCCCTCGCCGCCGGTGCGGAAGCCCGTCAGGTCCATCTGTACCAGCACGTAGCCGGGATAAAACATTCTTTCCACGGTGTACTTCTTGCCGTTGCGTATCTCCGTAACCGGCTCCGTGGGTATCACGACTTTGCCGATCTTTTCTCCCAGGCCAAATGCCTGGATGCGCGATTCCAGTGATTCCTTCACTTTGCGCTCAAAGCCCGAATAGCTGTGGATGATGTACCACTTCATGTTCGGGTTCGCGTTTTCCGGCGGAGTCGTCTGGCCCGCTTCCTGCGGGGCGCCGGCTTCGTTGATGTTCTGTTCTGCCATACTCACAAACTAAACTTTCCGGTGTCTTCTACCGCATGCGGTGCAACACCCAATTGACTCCGCTGCCAATTGCCTGGTCAATAATGAAAAAATACACGCCAAAAAGAATCACGGTGATAATCACCACCATGGTGGTCGCCTGAACTTCTCTCCGGCTGGGAAACGTGACCTTCCGCATCTCATTGCGGACGTCAGACAGAAAATTCTTTACGCGCGCCGGGAACTGGGTAATCTTGTTGCCCTCACCTTCCCGCATCATTGTTACCGCCTTCGCCATTGTTGCCCTTCCTTACTTCCGTCGCTGCGCTCCAAACGCCAGTGACTTCGCGTTGCGCTCCAAAATCTGGCAGGGGCGGAGGGATTCGAACCCCCAAGTCCGGTTTTGGAGACCGGCAGTTTAGCCGTTGAGCTTACGCCCCTAATTCTTCAAGGGCTCCGCAACGCTTCGCTGCTGCGCCCTCACGCTTTGCTCGCGCTCTACGGCGCTCGCTCCGCGTTTCACCCGGCCTGTAGCAGCATCTAAACTGGCTGAAATGCTGACGGCTGAGTGCTGAATGTTATTTAACTTCCTTATGCCCCGTATGCTTGCGGCAGCGCTTGCAGAACTTTTTGAACTCAAGCCGCCCTGTTGTGGTCTTCTTGTTCTTGGTGGTCGAGTAGTTCCGCTCTTTGCAATCGCCGCACTGTAATGTGACTATTTCTCTCATAAAAACCAGCCCTTAAGGTCTTTTGTGTGGACCGCAGGCGCCCTCGCCTGGGGTCACTGAAAACGGCCCTTGAACCTACTGAATAATCTCGCTGATTGTTCCCGCTCCCACCGTTCGTCCGCCTTCGCGGATGGCAAAGCGCAGGCCCTTTTCCATGGCCACCGGCGTAATCAGCTCGATGGTCAGCGATACGTTGTCGCCCGGCATCACCATCTCCGTGCCCGCCGGCAACTCCGCCACTCCCGTTACGTCCGTGGTGCGGAAGTAGAACTGCGGCCGATAGCCCTTGAAGAACGGCGTATGCCGCCCGCCTTCTTCTTTGTTCAGCACGTAAATCTCGGCCTTAAACTTGGTGTGCGGCGTGATCGATCCGCCCTTGGCCAGCACCATGCCACGTTCCACGTCTTCTTTCGCGATACTGCGCAGCAGCAGCCCGGCATTGTCGCCCGCCAGACCTTCGTCCAGCTGCTTCTTGAACATCTCCACGCCCGTGACAACCGTCTTGCGCGTCTCGCGGAAGCCGACGATCTCCACTTCCTCGCCGACCTTCACCTTGCCGCGCTCAATGCGGCCCGTAACCACAGTGCCGCGTCCCTGGATGGAGAAGATGTCTTCAATCGGCATCAGGAACGGCTTGTCGATGTCGCGCGCCGGCAGCGGCACATACTTGTCCACCGCCGCCATCAGCTCGTCAATCTGCTTTTCCCACTTGGCATCGCCGTTCAACGCATTCAAGGCGCTCAACCGCACCACCGGAACGTCGTCGCCGGGGAACTTGTAGCTCTTGAGCAGCTCGCGTACTTCGAGTTCCACCAGGTCCAGCAGCTCAGCGTCGTCCACCGCATCGCACTTGTTCAATGCCACCACGATGCACGGCACGCCTACCTGGCGCGCCAGCAGCACGTGCTCACGGGTCTGCGGCATGGGGCCGTCGGTGGCCGCCACGACTAAGATCGCGCCATCCATCTGCGCCGCGCCCGTAATCATGTTCTTGATGTAGTCGGCGTGGCCCGGACAATCCACGTGCGCGTAGTGCCGGTTCGCCGTCTCATACTCCACGTGCGCCGTGGCGATGGTAATGCCGCGCTCGCGCTCTTCCGGCGCGTTGTCAATCGAATCAAACGAGCGGAACTTGATCTTGGGGTTGTGCTTGGACAACACCTTGGTGATGGCCGCCGTCAACGTCGTCTTCCCATGGTCAATGTGACCGATCGTCCCTACGTTCACGTGCGGCTTGCTGCGATCAAATTTTTCCTTTGCCATTGCCTCTCCTCAACGTTCCCCGGGGTTGCCGGACCCCGGTCGCTTCAGTAATACCGGTAAACTTTTCTATACTTCTCGCGGACCTTCGCGTCGACCTTTTCGATCCGTTCAAGATAGAACTCGCGCATCAGGGCCTGGTCTGAAAGCGTGAGCGATTCATACATCTGCCTGGCCGTCTTGCCCGACTTTGCCAGCGTGCTGTCTATCGCTTCCAGAATTCCCGAGCCGATGATCTTTTCCACCTCGCGCACATACACGGTCCGGCTTTGCAGCTTGGCGTAAAACTTTTCTACCGCGCCCGAACTCAGAATCCGCTCCAGCGCGGACTTCAATTGCTCAAACTCTTCAGTCTTCGTAACCGGAATCTGCGCCTGCTGGTACGCCATCGCCTTTTATCAAATCCCTGTTCTGCAATCTCTGGAGCGGGAGACGGGAATCGAACCCGCGACCAACAGCTTGGAAGGCTGTGACTCTACCACTGAGTTACTCCCGCCTCACTGATCGTGATTTGCGATTAGTGATTTGTGACTGTCGTGCCCGACTAAAATCACCAACCACAATTCGCAAGTCACAATTTCAATCTCTGGAGCTGATGACCGGGATTGAACCGGTGACCTCTCCCTTACCAAGGGAGTGCTCTACCAACTGAGCTACATCAGCTCGAAATTCCCTCGTCCTGCTCGTCGCGAATCCGTTCGGCCCGCCAGTGCAGCACGGTCCTGACCGCAAACAGCGCCAGCACCATCAGCGTCAAAGACCGGATACCGATATGGCCACTGCCGACAGGCAATGGAACATCCACCATCGTGATCCAGACCAGCAGGCCTAGCACCGCGTATATCGCGATTGCCACATAAAAACGCTTGCGCTTTTGCATTTACAACTCGCGCACATCAAACAATCTGGTGCACAGGGGAGGATTCGAACCTCCGTAGCTCCGAAGAGCGGCAGATTTACAGTCTGCTACCATTAACCACTCGGTCACCTGTGCATTGAACCGAGCCTTTTTCGCGTGCGCCGATCCACTCGCGGGGTGCTTTGTTCCAAAGGCTCCGCTGCTTCGCCCTCGCATTCCGTTCGCGCTTACCCGGCGCTCACTTCTGCTTCACCCGGCTCATCTGCTGGCTACAAACGGGCGCTCTTCTCCAAAAGGACAAAAGCGATCAAGGGACGCGCGAACATACTTCCGCATCAGACGCCAGAATCAGCGTTTGGGAAAGTCTTCGTGGATTGCGTTCCGGTAGAAATTGCTAATTGCGCAGTGCCTGCTATGTCCGAAACCGCGTCCAGCTACGCGCCTCGGAAAATCCCGTTAACCATCTGGAGCTGGCGAAGGGACTTGAACCCCTGACCCTCTGATTACAAATCAGATGCTCTACCAGCTGAGCTACGCCAGCACAAACCTCCCGTAACCGGGCACAAAGTAATAAGTTAGCACAGCGGCAATGCGCGTGCAACACCTCGAACCCTGGGCCTTGTGTGGGAAACGTAACCTGCGTGGTACCGCTCCGTTTATATTGTAACAATTTTGGCGGTCTTGCGGCCAGTCGCGGCGAGAAAACTCACTTAATCTATACTGTTTCCTTCATGCAAAAGTATCGCAAGCTGCTGATTTCAGCCGTTTTACTCATTGCCGCGGCCGGCATCGCCTTTGTTGTGCTTCACCACGCCAGTGGTGCACCTGAAGCCGCCCGCCTGCTGCCGGAAGGCGACATGCTGATTTATGCCAACCTCAAACCTGTGCACCTGTTTGACCTGGGCAAGTCCGGCCCGGTGCAGCTGGAGGGTGAATACAAGGATTTCGTCGCGCAAACGGGAATCCAGTTTGAGCGCGATCTCGACGAGGTTGCCATGTCGCGCCGGGACACCCCTGACGACCGCGACGTGGAGTCATCAGAAATCTTTGTCGGACATTTTGATCCGGAGCGGCTGAAAAACTATTTGCAGAAAGTTTCCGACGCAACCGAGCAGTACCGCGGCCGCACCATCTATTCGATTTCCCACGAAGGCCATCTGGTGCGCGCCTCGCTGCTGGACAATGGCAGGGTCGCGGTAACCAACATGCCTTCACCCGAGCAGATGCATGGAATCATCGATCGCAGCTTTAAATCCACCAGTGGGCCTTCGCTCCTCATCGCGCACTACCGTGATGTCCCGGCAACCAGTTTGGCCTGGATGATTGATCGCATCCCCAACAAACCTGACAATGTGCAACTGCCCGGTGGCTTGAGTTTTACCTTTCCGCCAGACGCGGTGGCAGTCGGCTCTTTGCGCTATACGGGATCGGTGTTGTTTCGCGCTGATGTTTTTGCCCAGAGCGAGGCCCAAGCCAGGCAGATTGTCGATTCGGCCAACACGCATCTTGCTCTGGTCCGCAGCGTCGGCCAGTGGATGGGTGCACGCGGTCCCGACAAGGACATAAAAGCCGCGTTTGACAGCATTCAAGTGGAGCAAAAAGAAAATGTGGCGGTTTTCACCGCCACGGTTCCACAATCAATTCTCAAGAAACTCTGGTCTGAGGCCCAGGCTGAAGGCGCCGTACCTGCCGCGCCGCCGCGGAAACCCTGATTTACATTGCTCCCGAAGCAACTTGCTGGTTGAAGCTGAAACGCAGGTATTTGTGCGGGTTGACCGGGGTATTGAAGATGCGAACTTCGTAGTGCAGGTGCGGCCCGGTGCTGCGTCCGCTCTGCCCCACGTAGCCGACAGAGTCGCCTCTGCGGATAAGCTGTCCGGGCGTAACCGCAGAGCCGGAAAGGTGGCCGTACAGCGTGCTGATTCCATTGCCATGATCAATCAGCACGGTGCGGCCGTAGCCGTTCATAAAATCAGAGAAGCGAACAACGCCGTCTGCTGGGGCCATAATACGAGTGCCGTAATCGCTGGAAATGTCCACGCCGCGATGGAACGCTCCTTCGCCGCTGAACGGATCAATGCGCTCGCCAAACGATCCGGTGATTCGCCCCATGACCGGCCAGAGAGTAGGCGCCGCCGCCAGCCTCATCCAATCGCGCGTGCTGGTGTCGCGCACCTCGCCCATGCCAATGCCCACGGAGGCGGCACCGTTCATTGCCGTCATCCGCAAAGCGTAAAACTGTTGCAGTGAAGCGGATGCGGGATCATCGTCTTGGAATGCCGGATCAGGCTTGAGCCCGTAAAGAGAGGAAACTTCGCCCGCCAGAGAGCTGAGGGACTGGGCTTGCAACTCATTCTCCTGGGCAATTTGCTCAAGCTGAGAATATTGCGACTTTAAAGCCTTCTGTTCGTCACGGAGCTGGTTGTAGCGCTGCGCTTTGACCAGCATGCGGGTATAAGAACCGAGCATGCCGGTAATGGTAAGCATCCCGATCAGGGCGCCGGCCACAAAAACGTACAGATAATGCATGGGCACGGGGATCTTCAAGAGATCGCCTTCGGCGTTCCGCGCCACCAGCATGATGTAAAAACGCTTTCGCAAGTTAACAACTCCGCTTAACAGATTCTCTTGCTCAATGTGCCCTATGGACACTTGCCTGCTGCTGCGCTCTCCCTCAGTTTGGGCTGCTCGATTGGCCCTGCCGATTTGCGCTCGGCTTAACTATCTCTGGGCCGCGGGAAGAAGCCGGGGAGTTGTGGCGGGCCAAAGAATGTCCTTAACTTTGCGTTAACCTTAACAAGCAGCCGCACTTAGTGTCAACGCCCGAATGCCAGGCTGCGGGTAACGAAGGTCGGCGGCTGAGAGCCCTAAAGAGCCTATCGCCAGCCATGGCCTTCGGTTCCACATGCGGCTCGCACCCATGGTGTATCGGCTGCGAAGACCGGTCCAACGGGCGTTTGCCTTAATATCTCGATATGGCCAGTTACGTTGGGATTACGACGAATACCTGCTGGATCGGCCATTATTCTGATGTAAGTCATTGTTTTTGATATAGTTAACCGCGGCCACAATGCTTGGGTTCAAATGCTCAAATGAAAGAGCGGCAACTGATTGATCGGATTCGGCGGCTGTCCGCCACTTCTCGGAACGAGGCAGTGGTGCGCGGTATTGGCGATGATTGTGCCGTCTTGCGCCTGTCAGTAGGAAGCCAGCTTCTGGTAACTACCGATCTTTGCGTGGAAAACGTCCACTTCCGGCGGGCGTGGCATCCCGCAGACAGCGTCGGCCACAAGTGTCTGGCGCGTGGCTTGAGTGACATTGCGGCCATGGGTGGCAAGCCTCTGGCGTGCTTCGTATCTCTTGGCCTGCCGCCAGGCGTGCCACAAAAATGGATTTACGGCTTTTTGCGCGGGCTCCTTCGGCTCGCCCGACGCTATAACGTGCAGCTTGCCGGAGGCGACCTTTCCTCGGCGCAGGAGATCGTGGCCGATATCGTGGTCACCGGTGAAGTTCCAGCCGGCAAGGCGGTGCTTCGCTCGGGTGCCCGGCCAGACGACCGTATTTATGTCACCGGCCGCCTGGGAGGTTCAGCGGCGGTCCTGAAACAGCTCATTGTGGGCAAACGCGTGCGCCCAGCCAAATCCAGTCCTCACTTTTACCCCCAGCCACGTGTCGAAGTCGGGCGATGGCTGCGGCAGCGCGGTTTGGCTACGGCAATGATTGACCTGAGCGACGGCCTCTCTGTGGACCTGGCGCATATTTGCGAGGAGAGCCATGTCTCGGCCCGAATCACTCAGGCGCAGGCGCCGATTGCCACAGGTTCGAGTCTTGAGCTTGCGCTCCACGGCGGCGAAGACTACGAACTACTCTTCACAGCCCGGAAACGCGCCAAAGTCCCCGGACGCATTGCCGGTGTGCCCGTCACTGAAATCGGGGTGATCCAGAGGCCATCAAATTACTCGCCAGCAATACAGATTCTGGGCGACAATGGCAAAGTCAGGCCGCTGGCGCAGCGCGGATGGCAACATTTCAGCAATAAGAGTTGACCCGGAACCTGACAGTTCGAGGAAAATCGCGTAACCTTCTTCAAACCCATACCTAGGATGGTATATGAACTTTCCGACGAGTCAGACTCCGCCGCCACTGTCTCCCTATCCTCAGTTCGCACCGCCCGCCGCCGAACCCACAGGGCCCGGGCTTTCCGAGGCGCAGCGCCTGATCAACATGTTTATTGCGCCCAAAAAGACGTTTGAAGACCTGAAGCGCAACTCCAGTTGGTGGATGCCATGGCTGATATCGGCTGTATTCGCGCTTATTTTCGGGATCGTTGCTGTCCAGAAAATCGACATGGCGCGTTTTGTGCAACAGCAGATTGACCGATCACCCTCCGCCCAGCGTCGCATGGAGCAAGCCACCCCGGAACAGCGCGCCCAGGGGATGGCGATTCAAGCAACGATCACCAAGGTCAGTTTCTATCTGGTGCCGTTTTTTACCCTGCTGTGGGGACTGATTGTTGCAGCGGTTCTGATGGCCATCTTCAACTTCATGCTGGGCGCGGAAGTGCCGTTCCAGCGCGCGATGGCTATTTATTTTTATTCTGCTTTCCCGCTGATCCTGGGCACGATTTTGCTGCTCGTAAGTCTCCTGGTCAGCGGTGATCCAAATACCATTGACATCGCGGGCAATCCCATGCCGACCAACCCAGCCTTCTTCATGGACCCTCAGGGTAACAAGCTGCTGTACGGAATTGCCTCGGCCCTGGATATCTTCAAGATCTGGCTGGTTGTCCTGTTAGGGTTGGGATTCGCAACCGCATCTTCGAATCGCAAACCCTCGGTTGGGACGGCTCTGACAACCATGTTTGTTGTCTACGGGATCGTGGTCCTTTGCGGAGTCGGTTTCAAAATGCTTTTTTAAGACCACCAAAACGTGGCTAATGGTCCGTTTGCGCCTTAAAATCAGCCATTTACTGCTCTGGCCGCCCAAACGTTGCCTGTGTATGATTTAATAACTAGTTCATACATGGCAAATGCAGGGACCAGAATACGACGGCGGCTCAAGGCCGTGCATCGCACCTTTCGCGAACTGAAGATGATCGCGAAGGGACTGGTTTCCACCGATCACCCTATCCAGGTCCACATCATCCCCATGCGGCGCTGCAACCTCTCCTGCGCCTATTGCAACGAATACGACGATTTTTCCGATCCCGTGCCGCTGGAAGAGATGTACCTCCGCATTGACAAGCTGGCGGCGCTGGGCACCACGCTGATCACCATCAGCGGCGGCGAGACCCTGCTGCATCCGCAGCTTGATGACATCATCAGCCGCATACGCTCGCACGGAATCATTTCCGGTCTGATCACCAACGGCTATCTGCTGACGCCGCAGCGCATCCAGCAGTTAAACGATGCCGGCCTCGATCATCTTCAGATCTCCATCGACAACGTCAAACCCGACGACGTCTCCAAGAAGTCGCTCAAGGTGCTGGACAAGAAGCTGCAATGGCTGCGTGAGCACGCCGAGTTTCACGTGAATATCAACTCCGTGATCGGCGCCGGAGTCAAGGAGCAGTGGGACGCCGTTACCATCGGCAAACGCGCCGTCGAACTGGGGTTCACTTCCACCGTAGGCATTATTCATGACGGCACCGGCCAGCTCCGGCCTTTGGACAGCGAAGCTCAGACCGTTTTCACTGAGATGAAGAAGCTGGGCAAGCACAGCTATGCCCGCTTCAACCAGTTCCAGAACAACATCGCGCTGGGCAAGCCAAACAACTGGCGCTGCCGCGCCGGGTCGCGCTACCTCTATATTTGTGAAAACGGGCTGGTGCACTACTGTTCCCAGCAGCGCGGCTACCCGGGTGTGCCGCTGGCGGATTACACCGTGGCCGATGTCCGTCGTGAATTTCTCACTCAGAAGTCATGCGCGCCCAACTGCACTATCTCCTGCGTCCATCAGACTTCGCTGGTTGATTTCTGGCGCGCCCCGCAGAAGCTTGAGTCGCACAGCAGCTTCCATCCCGCTGCGCAGCAGCCTGAGCTGGTGCAGATTGAAGTTTCAAAAGAAGAATCTGTGATGGCGGACTAGCCGCTAAGGCTTGAACCCCACCGCGGTCCACAACGCCGCCGGCTCATACATCTTGCCTCCGGCAAAGACGACGCTGACCTTGCGAATGTCGCTTATGTTCTCCAGCGGGTTTCCGTCCACAAGAATCACGTCCGCTCGCTTGCCGGGTTCGACCGTCCCCGAGTCTCTCTCCATTCCCATAGCGCGCGCCGGCACCAGCGTGGCAGCCTGAATGGCTTCCATCGGGGTGAATCCTGCTTGTACGTAGAGCTCGATCTCGCGGTCAAGACTAAAGCCGGGGACCGCCTGGTCTGTGCCGGCGACTATCGGCACTCCTGCCTGATGCAGAACGCGGACCGTCTCTAGCAACGCTCTGAAGTGTGCCGCCGCATTCTCCCCGCCCGCGGGAGAAACGCCCATGGTTTCCAGGCCTTCTCTCAGTTCCGGCGCCACCTTCAATATGCCAGGCTCGAAAGTTGAAATCGGATGGTCCAAAGGATGCGCAATGATCTCCATCAAAGCCAGAGTTGGATCCACCACGATGTGGTGCTTGAGCAGCAATTTGATGACGTTCTTCGCCTGCGGCGAGTCGGGATCCATAGTGTGTGACTTGGGGTCCACCATTACGGCGGTGAGATAGCTGATGTGATTAATCTGGTCCATGCCAGACTCGATGCCTTGAATTGCGTTCATGCCCTGAGGTATGTGTCCAGTGACGGTCATGCCCAGGCGGTGCGCCTCAGCGGTGACCACCTTCAGCATCTCCGGCTTGACTGAGCTGTAAATCTTGATCTGCTGGAAGCCCGCCGCTTTGTATTTCTGCACCTGCTCCCGCGCTTGCTGCGGAGTGTCGACCCGCTGGACTCCCAGAGCCATGGGGCTGGTTCCGTCAACGACACCCGCCATCACTAGTCGTGGTCCGATACCCTGGCCGCTGGCGATAGCGTCACGCGCCGCAACAATGAATTCAAATTCATTGGCAACATCGCGCGCCGTGGTAATCCCGCTGGCCAGGTAAATCGGCCCCCACTCCACCTGCTCAAAATGTGCATGCATCTCCCACAGGCCCGGCAGCACGCTCTTGCCGCGGGCATCAACCACCTGTGCGCCTTCGGGGACCGGCGTGCTTGCAAGGGGACCCGCCGCGGCAACTTTGCCCTCGTGCAGAATGACCACTGAATTCTCAACCGGCGGCTTGCCCGTTCCGTCGATCAGCCTGCCTCCCACAATCGCAATCACCGGCTTGGTCTGTGCGCTGAAACCGGAAGCAACTTTGGCCAGATTGGCCATGCCGTCGCGCGCGGCGCCGGCCACGAACGCGGCCAGCCCGTCTTCATAACCGTCGGCTATGGCTTCAAAGTGGTCCATCTCCGCATCAACGCTTACCAGAGCGATGAGATGGTCCTGCGTGTCCACCCAGAGCAGTTCCATGCCCCAGATCAGCCCGCGGATGGAAAGCTTGCGCAGTTGGACCTTGCGGCTGGCGATAGTAAACGTCTCTGTGCCCAGCTCCTGAATCTGTACTTCGCCGCGCGGCAGCGTCTTTAGCGACTTGGGGCGGCCATGGGAATGCCAATAACGCACCAGCATCATTTGCACGGAAACAGGCGCATAGCCCTGGATATCGAAAAACTTCTCGTCTGGCGCAATCGTTTCCTGGCCCGCACTGCGCCCATGCACTGAATTCTCTATCGAAGAAAAGCGCGAAATTTGTCCTTTAATCTGAAAATCGCGCGGGGTCAGGTCCGGCTCCATTGTGAGCGCAGTGGTGAGAGGGACCGCGCTGCCGCGGTCGGTAAATTTGAAATCTGATTTCAGCACCACGTCATTCTGTGAGCGCGTGAGCGTGTATATTTCCTGGCCGATCAGCTGCTCGAACTTGTGCAGATGAAAGAGTCCCTGCTCCGTCGCCGGTTGCGCGGTCTGCGCCCAGCCACAAGATACCCAAAAAATGAAAACAACAACCCAAGCTCGCTTGATGGCTCTCACAAACACTCCTTTATTCAGTTCAACCGGCTAGCGCATGGCGCAAAGCGGCGCGCGCCAAAGTGCGCGTAGAGTCCAGCGTCGGCAGGGGCGATTCATGATCGCCAATGAGCAATGGGATCTCCGTGCACCCCAAAACCACAGCGTCGCAGCCCTGAATCTTGAGCTGTTCAATCACTTGCTGGAGGTACTTGAGCGCTTCCGCGGTTTGAAACCCGCGGACCAGCTCATCAAAGATGATGCTGTTGATCCGCTCCTGCTGCACCTCCGTCGGCCGCACATAGGCGATGCCGAGTTCGTCGAGCTTTTCCGGATACACCGGCCCGCTCACCAGGAATTTGGTCCCGGTAAGTCCCAGCTTCCGGAAGCCGCGACGTTTGGCCTCTCTACCCACTTCCTCCGCAATGTGCAGCCAGGGCAGCGGCGATCGCGGCAGCACGAAAGGCAAGGCCTGGTGGCAGGTGTTGTCCGGACAAATCAGGAAGTCCGCTCCTGCGCGCTTCAGCGCTTCTGCCGAACGCAGCATGAGTTCGGCCACACCATTCCAATCATTGCCGGTCTCAATGGGCTTCATGTACTCGGCCAGCGAGATGGTGTGCATCGTAACTTCAGGATGCGCATGCTTGCCCATCAGGGGCTCGGCTCCCAGACAGATGGTGCGATAGCAGAGCGCCGCTCCTTCCGCACTGCAGCCGACGATGCCGATGTGCCTGGTCATGCCATGAAATCAATCTGCTGCAAGAAGCGCAGCTTTTTCTCGACCGGCAGGAATGAGGCTTCAAAGGAGTTGCGCGCCAGCTCGCGCAGGTGCTCGTCAGAAAAGCTGAAGTCTTGCTTCGCGATTTCGTACTCTTTGGTCAGAGACGTCTGAAACATCGCCGGATCATCCGTGTTGAGCGTGATCATCAGTCCCTGGTCAAAAAACTTGCGCACCGGATGCTCTTGCAGCTCCGGGCAAGCGCCCGTGCGCAGGTTGCTGGTGATGCATATCTCCACCGGGACCTGTTTTTGCGCCATTATCTCCAGGAGTTCGGGATCGCGCGCCGCAGCCAGTCCGTGCCCAATGCGCTCGGCCCCGATATTCAGCGCTCCCCAGACTGACTCCGGGCCGGTGGTCTCGCCGGCGTGGGCGGTGAGACGAAGGCCGTTCTCGGCGGCCTTCTTGTAAAGATCACGGAACCACTCGGCCGGACCTCGATCCTCGTCGCCTCCGATGCCGACCGCCACTACGTTGCGATCGCGCAGGCGCGCCGCCAGGTCAAAGACCTCAGCCGCGGCTTCAGGTCCGAAGTGGCGCACGGCATCAAATATCCACAAAAGCGAAACGCCAAAGTCGCGCTGCCCGCGTTCGCGGCCGCGCTCCATGCCTTCAAAGATCGGCTCCACCGGCTGTCCACGCCAGCGAAGTACCCCGACGCTCACATAGACCTCGGCGTGCATCACGTTTTGCTGCCGCAGCTTCTGCATCAGGCGATAAGTAATCAGCTCGTAGTCTTCCGCCGCGCGCAGCCGCTCAGTGACAGATTTGAACGCCAGCAGAAACCCATTGAAGTCCTTATACGAATAGAGACGGCGGACGTCATCGTCGGTGAGCACGTCTCCGCTGCCGGTAACGTCGTAGCGATTATTTTCCGTGGGCAAAGGCGTGTGGTAGCGGCGGCTCAGCTCCACCAGCGTGGCCGGATCAACACTGCCCTCGAGATGCAGATGGAGTTCCGCCTTGGGCAGCGCTTGGATGAACGACTTAGAAGCCATCAACTCTTGCCGGCGACGTTAGCTGTGGCGAACTCGCTATGGCGACGGCTATAAAGAAAGTAGATCACCAAACCAAGCAGCAGCCATAAAAAGAAACGGATCCAGGTTACCACCAGCAGGCCTGACATCAGGCCAACACAAAGCACCACTGAAATAATGGGAAACAGTGGTACGAACGGCACTCGGAAGGCCCGCGGGCGGTCTGGCTGGTGCTTTCGCAGAAAAATAACGCCGAGTGAAACTAGAACAAACGCGAACAGCGTACCGATATTGGAAAGATCGGCTGCCTCGCCGATGTCAACGATTCCGGCAGGAATGCCAACAACCAACCCGGCGATCCATGTGGACCAGTGTGGAGTACTGAACTTAGGGTGCAGCGCGGAAAAGAGCTTGGGCAATAGCCCATCGCGCGACATGGCAAACCAGATTCTGGTCTGACCGTATTGAAAAACCAGCAGCGATGAAATCATCCCCATAAGGGCACCGACAATAATGATGGCTTGAAAAACGCGGTTCGCGCCGAGTTGCTTCAACGCATAAATCACCGGTGCATCGCTGGCTTCTCCCGGCTGGCCGAATGTGCTGTAAGGCATCATGCCAAGAAGCACAATGGCCACGCCGATATACAGAACCGTGCAAACGATCAGTGAAGCGATGATGCCAAAGGGCAGATCGTGTTGTGGATCGCGCGCCTCCTCTGCCGCGGTGGAAACTGAATCGAAACCGATATAGGTAAAGAAAATGATCGCGCCGCCGGCCATGATCCCGGGAAATCCGCTGGGAGCGAAGGGATGCCAATTCGCTGGTCGCACCAGCATGCCGCCTACAACCAGAAAGAGGAAGATGGCGCCTATCTTGACCATCACCATGATGTTGTTGGCCCGGGCGGACTCTCGCACGCCGCGAACCAGCAACACGGTCAAAATAAATACGATGAGAAAAGCCGGAAAATTGAAATAAGAATGGCTCCATCCTTCGGGCGTAAAGACCGGAGTGGACCACTTATCTGGCAGGTTTATGCCAAATGAGGCCAACTGGCCCTTGAAGTAGCCCCCGAAACTTACAGCTACAGCAACATTGCTCACCGCGTATTCAAGGATGAGGTCCCAGCCAATGATCCACGCGAACAATTCGCCTAGCGTCGCGTAACTGTAAGTGTAGGCGCTGCCCGCAATCGGAATCATTGAAGCCAGTTCCGCGTAGCAGAGGCCGGCGAACGCGCAGGCCACAGCGACTAGTAGGAATGAGATGGCGATGGCCGGACCAGCAGGAGGACGTCCATACATCACCAGATCGTGTAGGTTTCCGTGGCGAACGAGGTGCATAAAAAGATCCAGCACCTGTGCCTTGTAAAACGACGGATCGCCGTGCTCTCCGGCGGCGGCTGTGCCAGTCAGGGCAAAAATTCCCGAGCCAATGATCGCGCCGATACCAAGAGCCGTGAGCGACCACGGTCCCAAAGACTTCGGCAGACGATGGCCCGGCCTTTCCGAGTCCGAAATCAGCTTGTCAATGGACTTCTTGGCGAAGAGTTGGCTGGCCAGAAAGGCCTCCTTGAGTAAAGACTGGAGTGACGGGCCCAAATAGCAGTAAGGCGTAGAGACGCGTTGGACGCGCCCCTACGCCGTTACCAATGCCTAGCGCTTGGCCGTTCCGCGAACCATTTTCTTCATCTTGCGCTTTTTGGAACCGCGCGCGTATTCGCGAGGCTTCTTGGGCGCCTGCTTCTTGCGCGCCGTGCGCTTTACCTTCTTGCGTTCTTCCTTGCTCAATGCCTTGGTATTTGCCATGTAGTGATGTTATTCCTCAATTAGAATGTGTTGCTTTGTCGAGATGAGTCTTGATGTTTTTTGCTATGGTGCGGGCGTCCCGCCAGGCTCCTTCGGAGTCAATCGCGAAGTGTTCTACCGTACCCGCACAGGGAAGATTCTCCAACTTGATCCCCGGTTCCACGCCCATGTAAGTCACGTCACCCGAGCCTGTGCCTGTGGTGTAAGAGAAACGGCTGGACTGCCGGTCGAATATCTCATAACTGCGGCGAACAGTCACGGCTTTCATTGGAATTGCGAGCTTCTGTAGTTTGATGTCGTGTAATTCCGCATCTGCATCTGAGCGGGCCTGCGTGATTTGATAGCCGTTCTCAGTAAGACTCTGCTTCACCGTTGGCAGCAGATCTTTCATCCCTTTCGCTTCCGGCTCAGTTACAAATACCGCAAGGCGGGACTTGTGCTTCTTCCATGCTGCTGGAAGTTTAATCGGCTCGATAGACTTGATCGGCTCTTCAAAAACGGAGTTGCTGGTTGAGACCACGTTGCAGGATTTCAAAACGTATTCTTGATGGTCATTGGACGTGATCGCTATCCAAACCACTGAAGCGTACAAATGCTCAGTTTTTTCCTCCCGCGTAATATCCATGCTCACAGTTATGTCGGCATCCCGGGCGGAATCTGTTCGGGTCATGTCAAGGTCGTCCAAGGCAATCTCCAGAAATTTCTGGAAACGCCGGACGTCACGATCAGGACCTTTGCCGCGAAAAAAAACCTTTGCTCCCGGACTCTTCGAAGACTGGAGCCCGGACGAAGCTGCGTGCGGAATGGTGGCGCATGCAATCACCATTAAGCCTATAAGCCCGCAAAGTCTTGCTTTCACGCCCGCTCCAGGTGCGCGTACTTTTCCACCAGCTTTTTCAATCCGAATCGTGGAAATTGTACCGTAATCTTGGCGTTTTCTCCCTCACCTTCGCGCCGATACACCACTCCCTCGCCATATTTCGGGTGTTTCACGCGCTGGCCAGGACGGAAAGAACTGCCCCCGGCCGGCTTTTCCACCGGAACTTGCGGCCGGTTGAATTTCTTGCCGCGCGAAGCAAAAAACTCAGCAATGTTGTCGATAGAGTTGTACCTTGGACCGGAATAGCCGCCGTTGCGCGGCTTGGCGCGAGCTGCCGCCGACTGGCGGCTTGAGTTCGAGGGCGGGACGCTTTGGTCTTCGTCTTCATAACTGTAATGGCGTTCCCCGAAGTCAGAATCTTGATAATTTGCAGTGGCCTTCGTGCGTGACGTGCCCAGCTCTTCCAGCAACTGCGGTGGCACTTCCTCCAGAAATCGCGAAGGCACAGTGGCGTCCGGCATGTCGGTGCCGTAGCGGCGTCGATAGCGCGCGTTGCTCAGCACCAGATGGTCCATGGCGCGGGTCATGCCTACGTAGCATAGGCGACGCTCTTCTTCCATCTGGTCAGGATCGTTAAAAGCGCGCGAATGCGGGAACAATCCTTCCTCCAGGCCGATCAGAAACACCAGCCCGAACTCCAGCCCCTTGGCCGAGTGCAGCGTCATCAGCGTGACCGTGCCGCGTGGATCGTAGGTATCCACGTCACTCACCAGCGCGGCATGATCCAGAAATTCCGCCAGAGTCTCGCCGCGATCGCGTGAATCCATGGCGGCGTTTACCAGTTCGCGCAGGTTGTCGATGCGCGCCAGCGAGTCCGGCGTGGCCTCAGCTTCCAGTTGCTTGATATATCCCGTGCGGTCAATCAGAAACTTGAGAATCTCGGGAATGCTGGCCGGACCACCGGGAGCGCGGAAGCCTTCGACGGGTTCCGCCTCCGTTGCATCACGCGCAACCTCGCCCATTTCCTCACTGGCAGCAATCTCCTCGGGTTCAGCCTCGTCATTCGCGCCGAAGTCAAAACTGATGTTCTCTCCCAATT
>Ga0209647_1000969_pt1 | contig 25553 bp, 22 predicted proteins | sample GraSoi_2013_60cm_FD_185827 | JGI IMG/M metagenome (GOLD analysis project Ga0209647, IMG submission 185827) | Grasslands soil microbial communities from the Angelo Coastal Reserve, California, USA - Sample 9_17_2013_60cm (SPAdes) (version 2) | ecosystem: Environmental > Terrestrial > Soil >... | reverse complement strand
CGAAAGTCGGCATCTGGCTCGACGGGCCAATGCACAACGTAGCGGTCGAGAATACCGTCATCGCGGACCAGATCGCGGACGGCATCAACTTCCACCAGGGAGTGACCAACTCGCGAGTCGTCAACTCGCTCATCCGCAACACGGCTGATGACGGACTCGCGATGTGGTCGCAGGCGGTCAGTGGGCAGCCCGGGATCGAGGACGCCAACAACGTGTTCGACCACAACACGGTGCAGAACCCGGCGCTCGCGAACGGAATCGCCATCTACGGCGGCCGCGACAACACCGTGTCGAACAACATCGTCGCCGACCCCGTGCGTGAGGGCAGCGGCCTCCACGCAGGATCGCGCTTCGGCTCAACCCCGTTCGCTGGCTACCTCCGGTTCACCAACAACACGACCGTGCGGGCCGGCTCGTTCGAGCTCAACTGGAAGATCGGTCTCGGAGCGATCTGGATCTACGCGCTCGAAGGCTCTCTCACGGCGGACATCGAGGTGACCGGCGACAACTTCCTACAGAACACATACAACGCGATCCTGATCGTTTCTGACTTCCCCGTGAAGGATCTCTACTCCATCTCGAACGTCCATTTCCAGGGCATCCACGTCGACGGAACGGGCACGTCGGTGCTGAGTGCGCGTTCCTCCGGCACTGCGACGTTCCAAAACGTCGTCGCGCGCAACGTCGGTGCCGTCGGCATCAACAACTGCGGCTCCTTCCACTTCACCCCGGCGGGCTCGGAGTTCACGGTGACCGACCTCGGTGGCAACACCGGAGGCGGGACCACGGGTCCTTGGCTCGCACCGTGGGAGCTGCCGAACACAATCACCTGCGACGATCGGCCGCCGGTCGTCGCCCCGCCGCCACCCGCCGCCTGGTAAGCGGTGAGCTCGCGCACGGAGGAAGGGCCCTTCCCCTTCCTCCGTGCTGCGGCTGCGGGTGCACCAACGCTTGACGCTTGCACATTTCAGCGCGCTGTGCGGCGGCCATAGGCCCAGACAGCCAGCGGAATGATGACGATAAGCAGCCCGACGCACCAGACGAGCGCCTGCCCGATGGTTGAGCTATCGGACTGGTCGAGCAGCAGCCCGCGCACCGCGACCATCAGCAGCGAAACCGGCTGATGGTCGGCGAAAGCGCGCAGCCAATCGGGCAACGTGTTGACCGGCACGAACGCGCTGCTGACGAAGACGAAGGGCAAGATCCAGATCAGCCCCGCCTGTTGGACGGCCTCCACACTGCGCAAGAGCAAGCCGACCAGCGCCGCGATCCACGCCAGAGGCGCGCCCTGAGGTCGAAAGCCCACGAGCAGGCCAATGCCCCACGTGACCAGGATGATTAACAGGCCTCGGATCAGGTCAGCAAGGAGTATAGCAGGGAGCGCATAAAACGGTTAGGAACGATGGCCAACGCACGTTTTATGCGCGGTTCCCCGTCGCCGGGCGTGTTACGTCGCGCGCTCGGCCTTCATGTAATGTGAAGGCCGGTTGACAGGAGGCGCCGATTCGGTTACTATATAACTATCAATGTCCTGTTTTGCCGGTTATATTGGCATGGCAGCCGGCATGATCGTGGCGCCGATCAACCGGACATGCCAGGGCAGCGGCACGGTACACGCACGACACCACACGAGGAACGAGACGAGACTATGGCAACGATTCGCAGCGTAGCGGGCTCGCGCAAGGCGCAGATACTTGCCGCGTTTCTCGCCGTCTACCTCATTTGGGGGTCCACCTATCTGGCGATCCGCTTCGCCGTGGAGACTCTGCCGCCGTTCTTGCTGGCGGGGACGCGCTTCCTGGCAGCCGGCGCTACTCTCTACATCTGGATTCGCCTGCGTGGTGGCGAGCGGCCGACCGCGGTTCACTGGCGCTCAGCGCTGATCGTGGGCGGGCTCTTGCTGCTCGGCGGCAACGGCGTAGTCGTCTGGGCAGAGCAGGTGGTGCCGTCCAGCCTGGCGGCGCTGCTGATCTCGACGGTGCCGATCTGGATGGCGCTGATGGGCTGGCTGCGTCCCGGTGGCGCGCGGCCGCGCTGGCAGGTGCTGCTCGGGCTGGCCTTCGGCTTTGCCGGTGTGGCGCTGCTGGTCACTTCGGGCGCACGGCAGCCGGGCGAGCAGGTGCCGCTCATCGGCATCGTCGCCGTGCTGCTGGCGTCGATTTCGTGGGCCAGTGGCTCGCTCTACTCGCGCGCCGCGAAGCTGCCGGCCTCGCCGTTGCTCGGCACGGGCATGGAACAGGTGGCGGGCGGCACGTTGTTGATCGTGCTGGGGCTCGTCACCGGCGAAGGCGGGCGCCTCAACCTGCACGCCGCCTCGCCGCGCTCGCTGCTGGCGCTCGGCTACCTGATCGTCTTTGGCTCGCTGATCGCCTTCAGCGCGTATATCTGGCTGCTGCGGGTCAGCACGCCGGCGCGTGTCTCGACGTACGCCTACGTGAATCCTGTGGTCGCCGTCTTCCTGGGCTGGGCCTTCGCCAGCGAGCCAATCACGCCGTTCACGCTGGTGGCCGCCGCGATCATTGTGGCCGCCGTCGTCGTCATCACGACGTTCCAGACGCCCAGCGGCGCGCGGTCCGCCGCGCCGTCCGCGCCGACGCTAACGGAAGGGCAGCTCCCCGAGGATGCCGCGCCCGCGGCGACACGCCGCTAGCGTATCGCCCGCGCCCGCAAGGGTGAGGTCTATTGGCGGCGCAGATTGAGGAAGCGCCGCCGCGTCCTGTGGTGCGCTGCTGGTCCGGCGACCGGTGCGGTCGCGATGCTGGTGATGTCAAGAATGCCCGCCCCCAGCGTAGGCATGTGCTGATGCTGGTCCGGGAAGATATCCGCGCCGGCAGGCGCCTCCGACGGGCGTGTCACGCCGATGGGGAGGAGCGCGTCGGAGGTAAGCCCGGCCAGCGCCGCCAGCGCGTCCGCGAAGGCGCCGGGGGTGGAGTAGCGTGCCGCTGGATCGCTCGCGAGCGCGTGCAGGATGATGCCATCCACCTCCGCCGGCAGGGGCAGGGGAGCCAGCGCGGAAGGTGGACGTGGGTGCTCGGTGAGCAGGCGCAGCAGCAGTGTGTACATGCGCTCGCGATCGAGTGCGAACGGCACGTGGCAGGTGAGCAGCTCGTAGGCCACGACGCCCAGCCCATAGACGTCCGTGCGCGTGTCGGTGGCGCGGCCGAGCAGGTGCTCTGGCGAGCTGTACTCGACGCTCGCGATCGGCATCTGACCGGCCTCCATGGCGCTCAGCGGCCCGGAGGTCATGAGCCGCTCGGGCGCGCTCGGGGCAGATTTCGCGATGCCGAAGTCAGTGAGCAGCACGCGTCCATTCTCGTCGAGCAGGATGTTCTCGGGTTTGACATCGCGATGAATCAGCCCGTGCTGGTGTGCGTAGTCCAGCGCGGACGCCACCTGGCTCACGATGGCCGCCACCTCGAGCAGTGGAAACGCCCCACGCTGCTCCATCACCTCGCGCAGCGCCGTCACATAGACGGGCATCACGAGGAAGAGCTGGCCCCCTTCCTCGCCGTAATCCAACAGGGGGACGATATTCGGATGTTGGAGCGCGGTCACGCGGCGCGCCTCCAGGCGGAAGCGCTCGACGCGCACAGCATCGCCAGTGAGCTCCGGGGCGAGCACTTTGACCGCCACCTCGCGGCCCAACCGCTCATCGTGCGCCAGATAGACCTGCGACATGCCGCCCTGCGCCAGTGGGCGCAGCCGGGCATAGCGGCGGAGCCGCGGCACGCCAGCCGCGCGCGACACCGGGAATGGCGAGCCAGCCGGGCCTGAAGAGTCCACATTAAATGGCACTGGCGCATCTCCTTTCGCGCTGCCGACCGTATATTACGATGTACGGCGGTGCGCGGCGGCGTGTCATCAAGTTGCGGCGCGGAGACCCCGGCCGTGAGGCCTGGGGAGGAAGCGCCGTCCTCCTCACGCGCTTGCGTGGGGTGGGGTGGGTTGCGGCAGTGACAGTGGCACCAGCCACGAGCGCCACGCCACCACCGTGCGCACCTGACACTCTGCTGGCGTGGCGGCTTGAGTGAGTCGCTGGTTCGTCCGGTAGGCGTGCAGGCTCAGCCGCCCCCGCTCTCGGTCGCAGCCGCCAATCGTACAGCGGCCGTAGCGCGCATGGCGCACCAGCGTCCCCCGCCTGAAGCCCAGCGAGCGCGTTCCCCCATACGGCTTGCGCACGCCCCCGTGGTCGGCCTGCAACCGCTGCAGCTGGCGCCGATGCAACTGGACGGGGACCACATACCACAGTCGGGTACACGTCGGCGCCTCGGCTCCGCTCACACAAGTGGCCAAGGCCCAGGCATCCACCGCATGACTGCTAAACGTCTGGTGGTCCTTCTGGCTCATTTTCTTCAGCCCGTACTGCGCACGCAGCTGCTGGGTCTGCCAGCCTGCCCGCAGATGAAGGATGAGACCCATCCCACGCAGGAGCCCGTAGAGATGCGCTTTGCCCACCTGCACCGGGCTGAAGCTCGCGTTCCACTTCCTGCCCGGGCCCGGGCGCGTCGTGGCTTGGACATCTTCGATCACCACCTCGGTGAGCGGCAGGATGGCTAGGAGCTGGCGCACAATGCGGGCTTTGGCCTCCCAGCGACTGCGGGTGGAGGGCGGGAGGCGGTGCTGCCCCGCGAGGCGGTTCTGCGTGCGACACGGCCGTCGCCACAAGCGAAAGCGCCGGGCGCGGCGCAGCGTGCGGCGCGTTTGGACCGCGGCTTTCACGTGGACGGGTGCTTCCACCATCAGGTTGAGGACGGTAGTCTTGGTCCCCACCACGCTGAACCCCTCGAACTTGGAACCGGGATCAATCCCTACCACCAGCGGCTGGTTGTTGGGTTCCTGAGCGTAGCTCAGTTGTAGATAGAAGATCCCCAGCTTGTTGCGCTTGGGACGGGCCTTCCCGGCCGTGAGCAAGGCACGGGCTTTGGGTGGGGTGCAGGGCATCAAGGGTATGCCCCGCACATCGACGACGGGAACGCGCATAGGAGGATGACCTCTCTCCTGGTCGAAGCCAGGGTGCAATGTCCCTTCGGGAGGGCGAGACAGGCGTAGGTCGGACAAGCCGACCGTCGGCGTGGGCGCGGCCAGAAGGGGGCAGGACTAGGGAAGCATCACTGCCGTTCTTGTAGCCCGTCTCGCTGCTGCTGACCGAAGTCAGCCCCCTAGACAGGAACTTACGTTGCGCTAGCCCTTTCGCAAGCCCCACGGCCTACGCCGTGGGGTTCCTGACTGTGTCGTGGTGACCAGACAAGCGTAGCATGCGGCGGCAAGAAGCTAGCCATGATAGGCCCCCTCCCCCAATCGGAGCGGGGAGCACAGAGGGCAGAGGATTCACCACAGAGTACACAGAGTACACGGAGTACACGGAGTACACGGAGTACACGGAGACCACAAAAGAGGGGTTGCTAGGTACGCGCATGAATAGGCAGTGAGCTCCTCAGGCTCATTCAGCCCCCTCCTCCTCCTTTGCCCTCTGTGTTCTCCGGCACTCTGTGGTGAGAATATGTGCTTTCCTCGTCGCGCGCCCTCTCCCGTTGGGAGATGAGGACGGAGATGACAGCGCCTTTCTTGCCGCAGGTATACTATTGGCGCGTGCCGAGCACACGCGATGGAGAGAGAGCGTCAGGAGCAACTGCGTGAGCACAGCCGCCACCCTTCCCCGCTGGGATGTGTCCGTCGTCTTCCCGAGTCTGGAGTCGCCTGAGTTCGCCCAAGGCTTTCAGGCGGCGGTCGTAGCCATCGAGGCGCTCGGCAGCTTGTTCGACGCGGAGGGCATCGAGCGGCGGGAGCGCGCGCCGCTGGATGACGCGACCGTGGCCACCTTCGAGCGCGTGATCGCGCGCTACAACGACGTGCAGAGTCGGGTACGCACGCTCAACGCCTACATCATGGCCTTCGTCGCTACCAACTCACGCGATGACGTGGCCCAGGCGCGCGAGAGCGAGCTGCGCCAGCATCTGCTGACGCTCGCCAATCTGGGCACACGCTGGGTCGCCTGGATCGGCTCGCTGGATGTGACGGCGCTGCTGGCGCGCTCCCAGGTGGCGCGCGACCACGAGTGGCTGCTGCGCAAAGCTGCGCTGCAGGCGGCGCATCAGATGTCGCCGGAGCAGGAGCAGCTCGCCAACCAGCTGAATCTGACGGGCGGCGTCGCCTGGGGCAAGCTGCAGACCGACCTCTCGTCGCAGCTTGGCGTGCCGGTGGAGCTAGCGGATGACGTCCGCACGCTGCCGATGAGCGAGGTGCGCAACCTGGCCTACGACGGCGACCGTGATCTGCGGCGGCGCGCCTACGAGGCGGAGCTGGCGGGCTGGGAGCGGGCGGCGGTGCCACTGGCGGCGGCACTCAACAGCATCAAGGGGCAGGTCGGCGCGCTTTCGCGGCGGCGCGGCTGGCAGACGCCGCTGGACGAAGCGCTCTTCGACGCCAACATCGATCGCGCGACGCTGGACGCGATGCAGCTGGCGGCGCGCGAGTCCTTCCCAGACTTTCGTCGCTACCTGCGCGCCAAGGCGCGCGCACTCGGCGTGAGTGCGCTGGCCTGGTACGATCTCTTCGCACCGGTCGGCGCCAGTGGGCGCGCGTGGTCATTCGACGAGTCCGCGGCGTTCGTGATCGAGCAGTTCGGCACGTATTCCGAGCGCATGCGCGCGTTCGCCGAGCGCGCGTTCCGCGAACGCTGGATCGACGCGGAGCCGCGGCCAGGCAAAGAAGACGGCGCTTTCTGCATGTGGCTGGTGAGCGATCAGTCGCGCGTGCTGGCGAACTTCAAGCCGGCGTTCGGCGGTATGAGCACGCTGGCACACGAACTGGGGCACGGCTACCACAACATGTGCCTGGCGCCGCGCACGCCGTTGCAGCGCGCGACGCCGATGACGCTGGCCGAGACTGCCAGCATCTTCTGCGAGACGATTGTGCGCCAGGCGGCGCTGCAGCGCGCCGCGGCGAGCGAGCGCATCGAGATCCTGGAGGCGTCGTTACAGGGGTCGTGCCAGATCGTGGTGGACATCACCAGCCGCTTCTTGTTCGAGAGCGCGGTCTTCGAGCGGCGGCAGGCGCGCGAGCTTTCGGTGGCGGAGCTGGGCGAGCTGATGCTGGAGAGCCAGCGCCAGACCTACGGCGACGGGCTGAACGCAGCGGCGCTGCACCCATATATGTGGACCGCCAAGTCGCACTACTACTCGCCCAGCCGCTCGTTCTACAACTTCCCGTACATGTTCGGGCTGCTCTTCGGGCTGGGCCTCTACGCGCGTTACACCGCCGACCTGGAGGGCTTCAAGGCGGGCTACGACGAGCTGCTCTCTTCGACGGGCCTGGCTGACGCAGCGACGCTGGCGGCGCGCTTCGACATCGACATCCGCACACCGGCCTTCTGGCGCGCCAGCCTGGACATCATCCGTGCCGACATCGCGCAGTTCGAGGAGCTGGTGGGCAGCTAGGGCAACGCAGCGACGGGCCTCAAGACGGGGCACGACGGCCTGGTCACCTATGCAGCATGCCAGTGCGGAGGGCGGCTGTGCGCGGGCGGCAAGGTCGTTTCAGCGTTGCCTTGCGCGGCATCCAGCTGCGATTGGATCAGAAAGAGACTTCCCGTGAGATCAGCGCCGCTGAGGTTGGCATCGCGGAGGTCGGCTCCGGTCACGTCGGCCAGCCTCAGAGTGGCGCCACGGAGATCAGCCCCAATGAGCCATGCCCCGCGCAAGTTGGCGCCGCTCAGGTCCGCGCCACTCAGGTTGGCCCCGATAAGGTCCGCGCCTCGGTAGTCCTTCTTGGTGTCGCGAACATCAGCGCGCACGAGCTCGCTGGTACGGAGCAGCAGGGCATTAACGTCCTGGCGGTAGGCTGCCACATCGAGCTCCAGGAGTGCCGTGGGGCCGGCGTACGTGAGACACTCGGTCTTCTCCAGTGCGGCGCGGAGCGCACTGTGGAGGGGGCGCGCCGCCGGCAGGCTCAGCGCTTCGCTGAGATACCAGAGCAGCTCATGAAGGGCCCGCATACTGGAGAAGACGGCGAACATCTGCTGCGCGGTGTGTGGGTCCCGCCGCCAATCCTGTCCGCCGAAGGTGACCTGGGATACCTTCTGCCCGGCGCCGAAGCAGTCGTAGACGGCGCAGCCGCGAAAGCCCCGCAGCCGGAGGGCGGCGTGAATGCCGCAGCGGAAGTCCGCCCGCAGATTAGGACACGCCTGACCGGGCGGCTTGGTGAGCGCGAAGTCCGCCGAGGCCGCGAAGGCTGGCGCGACACAGCACAGCGCGAAGCAGCGGTCACAATCCGCGCGCAGGCTGCGGAAACGGGTGTCATCGCCTTCGGTGGCGGGTATTATGTGGTCACGTTGCTCGGACACGGTGGGCGGACTCCTGTACAAAGCAACTGAACTGGTATGAGCCACCACGGCTGGTCATGGGCAGCATTGCTCCAGTGCGCCGTTCCCGCAGCGTACCATATGCCGACACGGCAGCTTGAGCATCGGCAGCTGCACGCCGGCCCGTTGGCGCGCCAGCCTGGGCATCATCCGTGGTCGTGCGCTGCGCGGCGCTCCGGCCGGAGCGCCGGCGGCACAGCGTCAGGCTGCGTGCTCGGCCACCGGCAGCGTGAACCAGACGGTCGCACCGTGATTCACCACGCTCTCGACCCCTACCCGCCCGCCATGCTGCTCGATGATGGTCTTGGCGATGTACAGTCCCATACCCAACCCACTGCTCGCTGCGCTCGCCGCGCTCGCCGCACCTCGCGCCGGGATGTCCGTGGCACGGTGGAACGGCCGCCAGATGCGTTCCAGCTCGCTCGGGGGTATCCCAGGCCCACGATCCTCCACCGCGACGCGCGCCCAGGGGACCGCGACCGTCAGCCGGACGTCGATCGCCTGGTCGGTCGGTGAGTACTTGAGCGCATTGGTCAGATAATTGGTGGCTACTTGCCCGATGCGGTCGGGATCGGCCTCGACCCACACCGGCTCTTTGGCCATGATGTGCAGACGAATGGCCCGCTCTGGGGCCGCCACATGCACCATGTCTACCTCGTCGCGTACCAGCGCCGCCAGGTTGCACGCCGTGTAATGGAGCCGCAGTGTACCAGCACGCGCCAACGAGGTGTCGAAGAGCAGATTGACGAGCCGAGACAGCCGCGCTGCGCTCTGGTCCGCATCGCGTACGCATCCCTGGACAACATCGATCTGGCGGACGAGGTCGGGCTTATCGCCGCGCGCTGTGGCCGCCAGCCGCTGACACTGATACGCCGCGATCTGAATGAAACCGACCAGGGCGGTTATTGGTGTACGCAGGTCATGGCTGGCGGTTGCCAGGAACTCATCCATGTTCTCTTGCGCCAGGCGCATGGCGTCGAACTCGCCCGCCTGCGCCTTCGTGCGTTCCTGTACGGCTCGCTGCCTGGAACGCTCAGTGGCGCTGGCGACCAAGCTGATGCTGATCCCGACGGCCATGAAGAGGACGACTTCGAAGACATCGCCAGCGCTGAATTGTGCCTCTCCGATGCGTATAGGCAGCACGACGATTTCTTCGAGCACTACCCCAAGTAGAGTGGCGAACAGACTCGGGCCGGCCCCAAAACTCAACGCAATCAATGCCACAATCAGAAGTTCTACGACGCCGGGGAACGAGTACGACGAGAAGTACCCGGTCAGCAGGCGAGTGATGATCGCCGCCAGCACTTGCAGCAGGAGGACCAGGAGGTAGCCAGTGGCTGGGTGGCGCCAACGAGCGGGCAGCCAGTGCGGCACAAAGGTGTTGGCACGCAGCCACTGCCATATCTCCGTCCAGGCACGTGGGCGGCTCGACTGGGGAGTGCCCGGAGCCAACCGAGGCGTGGCGTCCAGCCGCGCACTTGGAGGTGGGCGTAGCTTGCTATCAGTATGTTGAGTGGGAGCAGCTGCCTGCGAAGGAGGCTCTCGTGCATCCTGCGCCATGCTCATCTCCTTCATTGCCCTCACTCGATGCGCCACTCCATCGAGCATACGCGGCCAGGATTACAAAGGGGTTACCCAGGCATTACCATGACGCGAACGTGAATCTTGACCACGTTTGGCCAGGCGCGGCCACCTATCGTTCCGATGGCTGGCAAGGCAGCATCTCGTGTAAGATCCACCCATCGTAGCGCGTATTTCAAGTAAGGGGTGTCGAGAGCCAGGGGAGGCTGCCGCGATGCGCGACGGCGAGAGGACCGGCCAGTCCTTGCCTCCAGCTGGCGAGGGCAATGCGGAAGCAATCGCACGCCAGCGGCGCCTGGAAGTGCTCCATCAACTGGGGCGGGCCGCGCATCCGGCCAGCGGACAGACGACCACCGCGCCCGCAAGCGGCGCCGCTCCCGTTCGTGCCCCCGCGAGGCAACGCTTAACTTCCCGCCGCGCGCTCTGGCTCGGCGTCGCGCTGGTCTCGCTCGCGGTCGTGGTGGTGGCCGGCCTCGTCGCGCGCGGCCTCTCGCTTCATACATCGGCGAGCGCGCGCCCATCGGCGGCGTCACCCCCCCAGGTCCTCACGATTCCCCTCAAGCCCGACCGGCTGGCCTGTTTCGCGGATGTGGCGTGGTCGCACGACGGGACACGCGTGGCCGCCGTTGGCTCGGAGTCTTTTGGCTCCTGCCCCGGCGCCGTCACGGTAAATATCTACAACGCAACCACCGGCAAACTCCTCACACAGATCCGCAACAACGGGGACATCCTGCACGCGCTGACGACCGCATATCCCGGCGCCGGCAGCTTGCCGCTGATCAGCTACCAGCACGTGCTCTGGTCCCGCGACGACCGGCAGCTGGCGGTGCCGTTTGGCATCACGTTCCCAGACGCGCCAAATGCCGAGACGGCGCCGGGTTTCGCCGGACTGGTCCTGCTCGACATCGGCGGCGGAGCTCCCCCACGCGTGTTGCTGCATCCCACCCGCGGCTTTGTGCCGAATGTCGCGCGCTGGGACCTCAGCGCCGGCAGCTCTACCCTCACGAGTCCGCAGATCACCGGCAGCGGGTACTACAACCATGAGGACTTGGCCAGCCTACCGCCGGCTTACAGCTACACCTGGGACGCCAGCGGCGCGCTGGTCCCGGCGATTCCGCTCTCGGCGCAGTTGCCGCAGCCGTGCGGCCATCCGGTCGGCGATCCCGCCGTCGGTGGCGCGGTCAGCATCTGGCAGCCGGGGGAAGCCGCGCTCAGCATCTTCGGGTTTGTTGGTGGTAACGCCAGCATAGAGGTGTTGCCGGGCGCCTACACCTGGCAGACCCAGTTCGCCTCCTGGTCGCCGGATGGGCGCTATCTGCTCGACGACACGCAAGTGCTCTTTCGCGCCGAGCCAATCGGCAAGACGCCGCCCTCCGCTGCAGGGGTTAGCGAGCTCGGACTGGAGCGCGCGCCGGTCGTCCCGATCCGCGACCACGCCTGGCAGACGGTGTATGCGAGTCTGTCGACGGACACCTTCGATCCTGCGCACCAGCACGTTACGCTGGCGTGGAGCCCCGACGGCCGCTATCTGGCGGCGCTGCCCGAGACCTTTTTCGCCGGTGAGCAGGCCGGGCAAGTGTCCCACCCCGTCGCAGTCTACGACTGTGCCTCGGGGGCCGCCGTCCGCACGCTGGTGCCACCAACGGCCCTGGCCCAGCCGGGTTTCGGCGGGCCGAGCGCGTTGCGCTGGTCGCCGGACGGCTCGCGGCTGCTGCTCTTCGATCCCACCACGAGCACGCTGGTGATATGGAATCGGGACGCCTTGCCGAACTAGCGGCAGCCTGACCGCATCCGCTCCACCAGCTGGTTCCACTGGTGGCCCAAGCAGATGCACAAACATCGAGGACCAAGGCGGGACTGATATCACTCGTTGCGTGGCCCATTTCTCGTACCTGGGCCCAGGGCGCGAGTACGGAGCGCGGGCTAAGCTTGAGCAGTCGCACCGCTAGGGGTGGTGCCTATGAAGTTACCAGTTACCGAGCCGTGCTAGCGAGACACCCGACAGGCACGCCATGCGACCGGACGCTAGCGCGACGTGGCGCGGGCGACGCGGATCATCGCCTGCAAGCTGCGCTCGACATCGGCGTCGGTCGTGCGCCAGGACGAGACGCTGATGCGCGTGGCGGTCTTACCTTGCCAGACCGTGCCCCCGGCCCAGCAGACGCCATCCTGCTGGATGCCGGCGATGACGCGCAGCGTGGTGGCGGCGTCGCCGAACGAGACCAGCACCTGATTCAGCACCACCTCGTTGAGAACCTCATAGCCCGCTGCGCGCAGGCCCTCAGCGAACCGTTGCGCATGCCGGCAGGTGCGCTCCACCAGCTCGACGACGCCGGCGCGCCCCAGCGAGCGCAGGGCAGCCCAGATCTCGACGCCACGCGCCCGGCGTGAAAGCTCCGGCGTGTAATCCGACGGGTCGCGGCTGGCGCTGGCGGGCAGGTATGCCGCGGTGATGGCCATGGCCGCGCGCAAGACCTGCGGGTCGCGCACGAAGGCCAGCCCGCCGTCGTAGGGCGTGTTGAGATACTTGTGCGCGTCGGTCGCCCACGAGTCCGCGCCGGCGTAGCCAGCCAGCAGATGCGCGTGCTGCGGCGAAGCGGCGGCCCATAAGCCGAACGCGCCATCCACATGCACCCAGGCGCCGGCAGCCTTGGCGAGCGGAATGATCGCCGCGGCCGGGTCGAAGGCGCCGGAGTTGACGTTGCCAGCCTGCAGGCAGACGATGGTCGGGCCGGAGAGCTCCGGGAAGGCGTCGGCACGCATGCGGCCCTGGCCATCCACAGGAACGCGCACGACGCGGTTGCGCCCGAATCCCGCCAGCCCCAGCGACTTGAACAGGGTGGTATGCGCCTCCTCGCCCACGACCACGGTGACGGGCGGAGCGCCAAAGAGCCCATCCGCCTCGACGTGCCACCCCACCGCCTCCAGCACGGCATGTCGCGCCGCCAGCAGGCAGCTGAAATTCGCCGTCGTGGCGCCGGTCACGAAGCCGGCGCCGGTCCCCGCCGGCAGGCCGAGGAGCTCCACCAGCCAGTGCAGGGCGACCGCCTCCAGTTGGGCGGTCAACGGCGATACCACGGCCAGCGCCGCGTTCTGGTCCCACGCGCCAGCCAGCCAGTTTGCCGCGAGCGCCGCGGGCAGGGTCCCACCGATCACAAAGCCGTAGAAGCGCGGCCCGCTCATCGCCATCGTGGCGCCGGCATAGCGATCGAGCTCTGCGAGCGTCGCCAGCGGATCGGTTCCGGACTCTGGCAACGCGATATCCAGCTGATCGAGCTGGGCGACCGCCTCTGGCCGGGGCGCGACGGGACGCTCGTCCAACTCGTCCAGGTAGCGCAGGGCGCGCGCCGAGGCGTCGCGCATCAGGTCGCGTAGGTCGTGCGGGTCGTGCATTGAGGAGGTCTCCTGTACGGGAAGGGGCGCGATGCAGGCGGCCTGCACGCATCGCCGCAGTATAGCACGCATGCGCTGCCGCTGAGCTGCGCTATTGTGCCGAGAGCAAGCAGCATAGCAATGGCATGGGAAGCGTTGCAAGGCAGCTGGTTGCGCCTCGCGCGCTGGCGGTGTGCCGGTGGCATGCTCGCAAACGCAGTTGCCTTCTTGTGCCATGATATGCTGGTGGCATCCGCGGGCGCATGATGCTGCGACGCGGGAGCGCGCGCACAGGCGCGTGTGGCGGCGTGCCAGCAGAATGGAGCAACGGCGATGAGCGAGCAAGCACTGGCGGCGGACGGACGGGCGGCGGCGCTGGCGGCTTTCGATGCCGCGCACAATCGGTTCCTGGCGGCGTTCGCGCAGGCGCCGGATGACGCGCTGCCGTTCGTGCCAGCGGGCGAGGAATACGCACTTGGCGTGCTGCCCATGCACATGCAAGACCCCATGCGCCACTATCTGGCGGTCTTCGACATGGCGCGTGCGGGAGACTTCGGCCCGCTGGACCTGACGGGCACGGCGGAGGCGGACTCCGTCTCGCCTGAGCGGCACGCCGCGCTCGTGGCGGCGCGGCCGACGGGGGCCGCGCGCGGGACCCTGCTGGCGGAGCTGGCGGCGGCGCACGAGCGCGTGCGGGCGCTGGTGACGTCACTGGACGAGGCGACCTTCCTGCGGTCTGCGCCGGTGATCTATCCGCCGGCCAGCGCGCCGTATGCGACGTCCTGCCGCGACATCATGGGCTGGCTGACGGACCACTATGACGAGCACACGGCGCAGGTGGGGCAGCTGCTGGAGGCCTGGCGGCGCACGGCCTAACCTCGCCGGCCCACATCCCACCGCAACGCGAAGCGCACATTGCATGCAGCAACGTGCCCCGCCAGAAACGGTCCATATCGTTGCCGCTCGTCATGTACACAGCAGCACGTCGTGGTCATCAATTACTACTCTTGACATGTAAGTAAGTGCTCACCTACAATGTGTGTGGGCACTTACTTACAGGCGTGCGCGAGGGAGGGGCGAGATGAGCACACGTGAGCGGCTGATGGACGCGACCGAGCGCATCATCCGCGAGCAGGGCATCATGGCGGTGACCACCAAGGATATCGCCCGCGCGGCCGGCTTCTCGGAGGCGACGCTCTACCGCCACTTCCAGGACAAGACCGACTTGTTGCTCGCCGTGATGAGCGAGCGCATCTCGGGCAGCTTCCTGCGACTGATTCGCGAGCTGCCGGAGCGCGCCGGCACGGGCGCGGTCCAGGCGACGCTGGAGGAGCTGGCCGCCGCCGCGCTGGCGTTCTTCGCGCATACCGCGCCCCTAAGTGCCGCCATCGCCGCCGACCCCACCTTCGCCGCGCGCCACTATGCCCGCCTGCGCGAGCTGGGCGCGGGGCCAGAGTTCGCCTTGCGCAGCGTCATGGCGTACCTCAAGGCCGAGCAGGACCTGGGATGGGTACGTGCGGACGCCAGTCCCGCCGCCGCCGCCACCCTGCTGTTGGGGGTCTGCTTCAACTACGCCGCGACGCGCCACGCTGCGGGCCACGCCGCGAGCATCCTGCCGGAGGAGCGGTTTGCGCCAGAGATCGTGCGGACGCTGCTGCACGGCTTGGCGCCAGCCCCAGGACCGGCCGGCGCCTGACACTGAGCCGCTGGATCAGCAGAGGCGGCACCTGCAACCTACAAAGGAAACCAACATGGCAAAGACCTATCGCGTCAACTTCACTGTGCGCGCGAGCAACGCGTTAGCGGCCGCCTTCTTGCGCATGGGTGTGCCGCTTGGCCCGATGACCCTGCTCACGGTGCGCGGCCGCAAGAGCGGCGAGCCGCGGACGACGCCGGTGGCGATCACTGAGCAGGACGGGCAGCGCATCATCGTGGGGACGTTCGGCGACGTCAACTGGGTGCGCAACCTGCGCGCGGCGGGCGAGGCGACCCTCACCCGCGGCCGCCGCAGCGAGCGCGTTACCGTGCGCGAGCTGAGCGCCGAGGAGGCGGCGCCGCTTCTCAAGCGGGCGCTGTCCGGCGCTCCTGGCATGATCCGTGGCTACTTCGACGTGACGCCAGACTCCTCACTTGAGGAGTTCGTGCGGGAGGCGCCGCGCCATCCCGTCTTCCTGGTCACCCCGGCGCGGGCAGCGGCCACCGACGCGGACGCGCGCGCGAGCAACGCGCCACAGCGCCGGGCATCGTAGCCTCCGGCGGTACGGGGATGCCGCCTGGTTCCCGCCTGCATCTTTTCGTGTCGAGCCTGTCGGAAGAGCATGCAGCCCGGTCCCGTGCTCATCCTCCTCTCCCCGATCAGGCCGTTACCTACTACTACCTGCGCGACGGCGGCGGATTACGCGGCGCGGGATCCTAGTACGACTCGGGGGGCAGAGGATGGCGCCATTCCTCGCGCAAGTGCTCGGCGAGCATCAGGCCGAGGTAGCCGGCGAAGCTGAGCCCCATTGCCACGAAGAAGGCGACAGTCAGGGCCGGCTCGAGGGCCAGGTAGAAGGGGGAGGCGTGGGTAGCCTCGTCGAAGAAGAGCGGTCCAAGTGCATCCCAGGCGAAGAAGGCGGCGACGGCGAGGACGCCCCCCGCTGCGAGCCACCGTGCCCAGGCGGGCGTCCTGGGCAGGTGTCGGCGCGACCAGCGGAGCACCCAGAGCGCCAGGGCGACATCGGACGCCGCGAGGTAGAGCGACCCCCAGACGTATCGCGCTGTGTGCGACAGGTGCAACGGGTTGGCCTGCAGGGCCCAATTCTCGAGCTGCATGGCGCAGAAGATGAGGACGATCCAGAAGGTATCGCCCCGCAGGAGTCGGCGCCAGCGGGAGCGCCCAGCAGGATTGGTATCGGACTCGGTCGGCCGTTCCCCGCCCCTCGCGGACATGCTCGCTCCTCTCGCTTCACGTCTGACTACGCCGCCCGCAAGACACCGTCTTACTACGTGCGAGCGGCCCCACCCCACCAGCTGGCATAGCCGCGGCTGAGCAGATAGGCGGCGACGAGCAAGACGGTGAGGATGCCGTCGACAAGCGCAGATGACTGTGCATCCACCGCGCCCTTGCCGATGAGCACGATCTCCACGACGGTCAGCGCTGCCTTGTCCGCGATCGTCAGCTCCCACAGGCCAGGCAGCCGACGCGGCCAGACGGCCAGGAGCGCGAACACGCCGGCGAACATGAGGAAGCCAAACAGCCGCCAGACTTCGACCTGCTGGGTGGCAGGACCGGCCGCCTGGACGGTCCCGACCGAGGTGATGAAGGCATAGAGCGCGCCGAACGCACTCACGGCCATAAGCACGGTCGCGAGACGATCTCGGGCTGCGAGTACCCCCCGGGTGGCGGTCGGATGCATGGGACGTTCCCCTTTCTCGTGCCGGGCATGGCGGGCGTGCCGCCCTGAGCTGGCCGCCCGTCGTAGCAAAGATCATACGAGCGCGCACGCGTAGAGGTAGCTGGCGCTAGGACGCCCCCACCTATGGTCTGCGCTGGCGGCTTGCGGTGCGGCGCGGCTCCGTCGGCTCGTATAGTGCTCCTGGCCACTCCACCAGCACCTTCATGCCACCCCCAGCACGAGCAGCCCGGTTGCCCCAAGGGCCAAGAGGATGAGCGCAGCGTAATAATCCTCCTCCCGCTGTTGGCCTGGTAACACCCGTAACGACACCCTGTCGTCCCGATGGGTCCTGGCCGCAGCCACGAGCCCCGCGTCGCCCACAAAGCCCCACAGCACGAGGAGCAGGCATAGCCCACCCAGCACCAGCGGCATCAGGAGGAGCTTGCGCTGGCGAAACACGTGATAGAGCACGTACGCCAAGGCGATGGCGGTGAGACTAGAGAACAGGTTTAACAATATAATCTGCCAATGGTTGTACACGGAGTAACAGCCGAACCAATTTATACAGTAGTCCGGGTCCGACATGAGCCCTGGCCCTCCTTCCTTCCGCACGTTGCGATGGCGACAGACCGCGAGGAGGGCTGAACGTAGGCGCGACGCGTGAAAATGACAGCCCGATACCTGTACTACGCGCCTGGCGACTGCAGGCTCACTGACGCGACCTGCTGCCACAAGCTCCACAGAAACCGCCAGTGTTTCGGAACTGTCGCTACTGTCATGTCCTGCCAGCGCCCGTCACGATCTGCACAGCGCCCCTTGACAGCGCCCGCTGCATGCGCGCTTGCTCTCGACAAGGGGGCAGAGCAGCACGCATGGCACATCGCTACGGCCATCCAGTCAAGGTGAGGCGAAGAGCCGACGGCACCCCGGCACACTTTCGCTGGCGGGACGCACGCGCTGCGGTCGCTACTGAGGACGCGCTCGACTGAAATGCGGCGGAGGGATATACTCGTCGAGCCGCGGATCGTGCCTTCGGTTAGAGCGCGCGCCTGAGGAGGTTGCGTCGATGTGCACCGTGTTGGCGCCCCCGCCGCTCGCGCCCGCTTGGCCGTGGCAAGCGCCCGGAAACTGGCTGGCCTTCGCGGTGGCGCTCGTCCTGGTGGCAGTGGGGTGCGCAGTGGGCATCGTTGGCGTCCGTCGCCAGACAGACGCGCGAAGGCGGCGCATCGGCTGGGTGCTCCTGCTGGCGATGACATTGTGCCTCATCATCGGTTTGTTCCTTATCCTCATTGTTGTCTATCCGGCAATCGATGCGCTCAACAGCTGGGAAAGTCAGCAGGACCAAGCCGTGCGTGCCCAAGGCTGTTCCGCTGCGGCCTGGCTGTCGCTCGACCACCTCGCGTTGCGGACCATTCAGAACGTACACTATGCGGGAGGCGGGCTGACGTACTTGGGCTTTCTCCTCTTCACATTGCTGGGTTGGCAGTATCCGCTCAAGGCGGTGCGGCCAGGGTCCCTGTAGATCGGCCTTCCACCGTTTGCCCTTGACAGTTCACCTCCTTCGCGCGCCGCTCCGCCACCGCCGCCTTGCGCGTTGGGGGAATCGGACGCTATACCTGGAAGGTGCAGTATGCTAGAGAGGGCTTCAAAACTCTGGCATGTGCAGTACTCTGGCGCTGAGTCGGCCGTGCAGAGAGGGACACACCATCAACCACGTAGACCCAGGGTACGAGAGTCGGGCGCGGCGTGGGCGCTTCGTGCGCACTCTCACCCCTCTGGCACCAGCGCTGCTTGGCGGAGGCGACTTCTTATACAGAGTTGATGGCCTAGGCGTGCCACGTTGGCTGTGGTTAGTGCCTATGTTCATCGGCTGTATGCTTGCGTGGGTGTTCCTCGTCATGTTTCTTTCTGCCCTTCGCGAATAGCGACGCGTGATGCGGCAGCAACCGCCTGCTAGTGGAGGAACAGGACGATGATGCGCTACAGTGCCCTGTTGAAACTACTTCTAGTATCCTGGGTGCAATACCGGATCTGACCACCTCAAGGTCGCACGGCAAGCGAACGAGAGGACCTCCTATGCCGACCAACGATGCCGAAGCTGCCGCCCACCCGGTCCAGCCGCAACACAGGGTTCCGCGCCTGGAGGTGTCCTTGCGCTTGCTGGCGTTTCTGTTGTTCGTGCTCATCGCCCTTGTCGTGGGCATTCCTTTGCTGACGTTCTCGGACATCCAATGGTCGGATCGCCAACTCGTCGTAGCACTCACCATCCTCGAAGACCTCCTGCAACTGCTCCTGCTTCTTCTGCTCGGGGTGCTCGCAGCCCTTATGCTCCGGCGACGCTCCGACGTGCGGCGGATGGTGTGGGAGCTATGGAGCATGCGCGTGCTCTTGGCCGGCGGTGGCGCAATGTTCGCGCTCTACGCCTGGTGGGTGATCCTGGACATGGGCGCGGATCCTTATGGGCCGCCAACACACCTACCACACGCAGCAGCACCGCTCGGGATCGCCGTCCTTGTGCTTATGGTTGCGGGTGGCTTGGTCATGCTGCCGGAGCTCTTCTGGCGCTTAGCGCGTGCTCAGCGGGCACGTCAGCAATGAGTACGCCGTTCAGCCACGCCGTTCAGCCACGCCGGAGCCCCGCGGATAGGACTGATCTCACTACTGGCCTTGATCAACACCTGCTGGCTGCCGCACTCCTGCGCTGACAGCGAGCAGGACCGCACCTACTACCGCGTGTGCTGCCGTGGCTCGGCTGGCGAGCAGGTGTTTGACCTGTACCATGACAGTGTAAGCAACCTGTGGGTGCTCGACGTGGCGCACGACTAGCAACTGTCGGCGCACCCTTTCACGCCACAACGCTACTTAGCAGGCTCCCTGTTGACCGGTGGTGGAAGCCGTGTCTGACCGGCGACGCTATTTAGAAATGCCGCCTGATTGCGAGCGTTTACGCGGTCATGCTGCTGTGCCAACGCTTCCAGGTCATACGGAACCGTGGGATAGGAATAGAAGCGATGGAACACCCAGCGCGGCCCGGTGACCCCGCGGTTGGTGTAGTCAAACTGGCTGGCATGCGTATGGCCGAATACGTCCTGGTAGGTGAGCGTGAGGCGCACGATGGCGTCTGCGGGCGCAGCCAGGGTCTCGGGCGGATCGCTGCCGATCACGGTATCCCACCCAAACTGGAAGGGACCAGCAAGCGTGGGCACCTGCTCCGCGACCTCCCCTGCCGAGAGCGGGTCACCCACCACGGTGCGCGTGCGTGGTGGATGTGGTATGCCGGTCTGGATGCACGGGGGCGCCGGCATCAGTGCCCCACGCACGTTCAACGCGATGCCGGCGCCGCTGTTCTTGATGTTGATCGTCTGGCCGGGGTCGAGGTGCTCGAAGTCGAAGGACTGCTTGCCGTCGTACATGGTCACCTCAAGAGGACCGAACGGGTACAGATACGGACGCTGGCTCGCTTCCAGGCTCTCTTGCGCCTGCTGCTGACTCTCACGAGAGTCGCGCGCATTGTTCCTGAGGGATATGAACCCGACAACGGCGAGTGCGATTGTGCCGATGGCAGATGCGCCCAGCAGGATGTCGGTCAGGATAACGGTGGTGCTCATGCAGTTCTCCTCCGTGTCCTCAAGTGGCTACTGGCGTCGGGGGATGCCGTCATACAGTGTGGCACGGGGAGATGCGGTGTTTCTAGCGCCAATCCGACCTGTTGACAGGCTGCTCGTTCCGCGCTAGTATCGGCCCACTGCTGTTATGCTTGGAGCATAGCAAGGGGATAGTGCTATGGCTCATCGCGTCGCGCTCGTGCTCGCCGCCAGTGCCGTGCTGGCCGCGTCCCCGGAGCACTATCCGCACCTCGCGACCATCTGCCCCGGCCCATCGTCGCCTGTTGATGGCACCCCTGCGATCCGCCCGCGCAACGACTGCACGCCCTCATTCACCGAGCAGGACGTGCGCTCCTATTTGGCAGCGCATCTCCAGTTCGCCCTGCCGAACGTCACCGCCGTCGTCCGGCATCCGCAGATCGTCTCCATCCGGCTCCTCAGCATGCGCGACCTCAGCCGCGAGCCGTATGCGCTCGCTTGGCTGGTGCCCTTAGACCGCATCGTCTGTTACGTCGTCCTGCATGGAACCTTTTTCCCCCTGCATGTTCCCCCACATCATCCCCTGCTGCACTTCCCCCGCCCCGTCTTTCTCGTGTTCGATGCCCACTCGGGCAACCTCCTCGGCAATGGATTCGGCGATCCGCGGGGGCCGTAGCCGGGCTGGGCGCTGCCGGTGGGGATCATCTGCCTGATCGTGGGCCTCCTACTGGAGCGTTCACGCTCTGGCGTTGCCGCTCGGACTAGCTGACTGCCCTCATCTCCCCTGCTCTCGTATGAAGCAGAGCGCGCCGTGTCCGCGGCGCCCACCTTGACAGGCCGTCTTGCCGATCCTGCGCTCGCTGGGCCGTTGGTGGCGGCACTCCTTCGTGGTGGTCGCCTGCGTCGGCTGTACCGGCATCGCGTCGCCTCAGTCCACTGAGGCGAGCACCTCTTCGGCCGCCAGCGCGTTCTCCTCCTCCTCCTCCTCCTCGCGCACCGGGACGCGCCGCAGACATTCTTCCAGCCACAGCAGGGCGCCTTCGCCGAGCGCTCGCTCGCTTGCATTGAGCTCACGATCATGTTTTAGGCCGTTGCGGACCTCGATCGCAGCCTTCGTGCACTGCTCGAAACGCTCGAGGTTGCCGAACACATCCTTGAAGAGATCCCAATTGCGCTTGATGATCTTGGGGTAGTCACTCATCATGCTGTGCTGGAGCCGGGCGAGGAGTGTATCATACCGCTCGGCCTCGAAGGGATTATTGGCCACCCGCGTAGCGATGTGACCCTGCAGCGTACGCTGCATCTCAGGGGCCAATCCATGCTCCCACGCAAGGGCGCCGAATGCCTCGGTGAGTCGCTCGGTAATCAGCTCGCGTATCTGGCGTTCGAGCACGTCGAGCCGGTTCTCCAACAAAGCCGCCTCGTTCACTGGCCAGAGGGCGGCGCCATCCACGAGCGATTGCAGCAGTTGGTTAATGGCATCCGCGAGGAGACGCCTGCGCTCGCGCACAAAGTCTTCGAAGCGCTCGAGGGTCCACAGCGAGTGATCCAGCGGCACGAATTGAGCGCGCAGCCGCGCCTCGTCGATCTGCGCGAGATAGATGCTCGGGTCGCTGTCCGCAATACGTGCGTTGGCTTTCTGCGAGAGGAAGGCCAGGTTAGCCACCTGATTCACGAGCCGGCTGTCCTGCTTCAGGTCGTAGCGCTGTCGCAGCACAGCCCGCGGAAAGATGTGGTGGAACTCGAGCGCTTGCCCGCTCCCGATAGCCACGCCGTTGAACCAGTCCTGCGCTCCGGCCCGTCGCGCGAGCACGTACGCCATGAGCATGTAGGGTGAGTTGCTCAGCTGGTCCTGTGGCTCGCGCTCAGTGACGGGGCGGCGTGCGCCGACTTGGTCCTCGATGTTGCGGATCATGTTGCCGACTGGGTCCTCCTTGCCCAGCGCCGCGATCTCTTGGTCGAGCCTGCTCTCGACGCCGCTGCTATAGCGGGACCAAATCAGTGCCATGTAGAGCCAGCGCTGGAGCTGGCGCGCCTGCCCAGGCGACACATTGCGGCCGTGGCGGTCGAAGAACGCGACCAAGGGAATGAGCACGTTGTCTGTGGGCATCAGGGCGGGTTGGTCGATCCAGCAGTTATGCACGATGAAATTGATCGCCTGGTCCATCGCCGGTTCAGTCCGGGTCCAGGCACTCTGGAAGTCGTCAACTGTGAGCGTCTGGCGACCGATGGAGAAGAGCTTGCTCAGGTACGCTTGATTGGTGAGGAGTACCACCATGGCGCGGAGCAGGATGCGCATGTCGAGGTCCCAGCCGCGCTCTTTCATGCGTGTGCGGTAGCCGTCCAACACTTCTGTCACGCCGTGCCACCGGCTCGAGAGCTGGGCGAGGGCCAGATCCGCGTGGCCTAACGTGGTGCCGCCTGAATTGATGCGGACGAAGATGTCAGTGACCTCGTCATAGCTGAGGCCCTCCAACACGTTCACGCGGTAGGTGTAATGCTTGATCTGTGCGAGAGCCTTGAGCCGGTTGAGCACCAACTGGGCCTCTGGTGACGAGAGATCCAGCTTGAGGTCAGCGAAGATGGCCAGCTCTCCCTGCGTGAACAGCTTGGTCAGCGAGACCCAACCCGTCTGACCGCGCTGGCCCGCGCCACTTGACGGTGAGCGGGCGACCGAGCATCACGGCCGCCAGTGATGTAAGGCGCTGCTGCCCGTCCAAGAGAAGTTGCGGCCGCCGCGCGTCGGCAGAGATACCGGCCACGCCAGGCGCGCGCGCGAACGGCAGGTCGTCCGTCTCCCAAACCAAGATCTGCCCGCTGGGGTATTGGTGATACAGCGAGTCGAACAGGTTGCGGACCTGTGTGGAGTCCCAGACGTAACTACGCTGCAACTCAGGCAAGAGCAGTTTCCCCTCGCGGATATCGCCCACGAGCGCCTCGATCTCTCTGTCCTGCGCGCTGATGCCCATGCAGTCATCCTTCCAAGTAGGAGCACCGCCCTCGGCGCTATCCACGTGGCCGCAGTCTACCGCATCCGCTTCCTTCTTCACAAATCATCGGCTGCAGAATCAATATGTCCGCTTGTTGGGACTATCCGTCGAATGGCAACCTGTTGACGCTCGACCCTTATGCCGCTATACTGCTGCCTACATCTCCCGATAACCCACGGAAGGAATGGGACCGATGGCCACTCGCCAATCCGCCCAGGCCCTGATCTCCCCCACCGACCTTCGCAACTGTACCGACGCTGCCACGATCTTCGAGCTCTTTCGCAAGCTCCGCTATCCTGCCGAGCGACCGGTCCCAGTGAATATCGAGCAAGGCGAGCTACCGGAGTTACTGCGCGCAGGGATTGCCGAGCGCTATCTTGTGGCGCAGGTTGCCGGAGCCCGCGCTGGCGATCCCTCTCTTGACAGAAGAACAACCCGTCGCAAGCCGCTGGGTTTCTCACCCAGGCGGAGAGGCGGGTGTGCGTGGCTTTAGCCAGAAGTCTCGTTGCAGTGCCAGGTCCTTCCCCCTGTGCGAGAAGGCTTGGGAGGACATCTGGCACCTTGCCAACTGAATCGTATTTGGGCGTTCCGTGGTGAGTCGTTCCCACGGGTAAAAGTACGAACGCATCTTGGACGAGGTGCCAGGCGCTTGAGCCAGAGTTGATTGAGCCTCGCTCGCCTGGCGATGCATGCAACGTCCGCGTCGGCGGGGGCACCGCCGTCAGGCGCTAACGTGGTCCGTTGGGACGTGCGTAGCCTGAGAACCCATGGGGCTTGAGCCCCCGTGGAGTGTCAGTCACATAACGCCTCACATGATGGAAGCGAAACGCAGGTGCTTGGGTAGCACGTGTTCCACCTGGGCGGCGGCGTTGAGCACTGGGAAGGCTAGCGTTCAGTCGGCAAGTCCTGGCCGCCGCTGCAACATCTCGCAAGCCGCTAGGGCAGGGCCAGAAGCCCCAGTTGCACCTTGAGGCGAATGATGCGGTGCAGCGCCTCGTGCAGGCGCGCCGGCGCGATTCTGCCGGATTGCACCGCCTGCGTCATGGCGGCGACTGTCGCCGCCAGCCGGTCCTGCTCGATCGGCGCCTCGATCAGATCGTCACCGGCCAGGAAGGCGCGCACGCCAGCCTCGGCGATCCCCTGCGCCGGGTCGGCGTAGCCCTGCTGCCGCATATAGTCGATCAGCCCTTGGGCGTCCATCGCGTCGGTGACGACGATCCCTTGATAGCCCAGCTGGCCCCGCAATACCTGGGTGACGAGCACGGAGGAGAGCGAGGCAGGCGCCTGCGTGTCGTAGGCCGGGACGATCACGTGTGTCACCATGATCATATCTGGCTGGTGCGCGAGCAACGCCTGGAACGAGGCGAAATCGATCGCGTTCAGCTGATCTCGCGAGTGCGTGACGGTGGGCAGGGTGTAATCAGGGTTGCCGCTCGATGCGCCCAGCCCTGGCCAGTGCTTGAGCGTGCCGGCGACGCCGTGCTGCTGCAGCCCGTCGAGGAAGGCGCCGGCATAGGTGGTGACCTGTGAGACAGTCGTGCCAAAGGTGCGGCTCGCGTCGATGCCGCCGCCCTGGTCGACGTCGGCCAGCGGCGCGAAATCCACATTGAAGCCGACCTGCCGCATGCGCTGGGCATCGGTCTGCGCCTGTGTGTACGCCTGGTGCGGATCGCCGGTGGCGGCGAGCTGCCGTGGCGTAGGGGTTGCGCCATAGTAGAACGACAGCCGATCCACCAGGCCGCCCTCTTCGTCGGTCGCGAGCAGCAGTGGCGTATCGGCGTGCACTTGCAGGCTGCGCACCAACTGCTGCATGCCCGCGAGCGTGGTCGGCATCAGCGGCCCGCCGTTGTAGTTGGGAAAGACGATGGCGCTGCCCAGATGCCACTGGGTGAGCGCCTGATCGAGGCGCGCGTTGTAGGCGTTGGCGTAGACGGCGAGCATTAGCGTCTGCCCGATCTGCTGAGCGGGTGTCAGGCGCGCGATATAGGCGTCGATGCGCTGATCGAGCGTGGAGGTGGAGGTCGGCGTGGGGGACGCAGTGGAGGTGGCCCTGCCCGTCGGAGTCGGTGTCCCAGCGACGGCAGTGCTGCTACAGCCGGCGCACACCAGCGCGATCAGACACAGGCTGAGCGCCAGGCCACGCCATCGCGCCGGTATGCGCTCCACTGGCGCTTGCCTCCTTCGCCGTACCTGACCGCTCGCCAGGGAGAATGATGCCGTCGCAGCGGACTGCGAGGCTGGGGCATCCAGCACGCGTGTGGATGCGCTCGTACTCGTAATACGGATTTCG
>Ga0209647_1000968_pt1 | contig 25567 bp, 24 predicted proteins | sample GraSoi_2013_60cm_FD_185827 | JGI IMG/M metagenome (GOLD analysis project Ga0209647, IMG submission 185827) | Grasslands soil microbial communities from the Angelo Coastal Reserve, California, USA - Sample 9_17_2013_60cm (SPAdes) (version 2) | ecosystem: Environmental > Terrestrial > Soil >... | reverse complement strand
GAAAGCTGTCTGTTTGTAAAGAGTCAGGATGGATGAGCTTCTTTCGAAGAAGGAGAAGTATACCCTGGTGTCGCAAGAAACGGTATTTGAGACAGGTTTAGTAAGTAAAATTTTGGATATTTTGGCTCTCCCTGGAAAAGTAATTTTCGTATTTTTTCATCCTTAGCAGAATTTCAAACGGTTGTCGCGGCCTAGTGAGCCTAACTGTGTATAATTCAGCATTATGCGTAGTCCGCTCGATTAGGCCAGCCGATGAAATTTGCAATGCTATGTGGTTCACACACACTTTTCCCCGACGGCTGTGTTGCGAAAATGGCAAGGATACAGTAAACTCGACGGTATTCTGAGAACTGAGAGGAACCAATTTCATGGACACCGCCACCCCGTTCAAATGGCGCCACTTCCAAGCCGAGATCATTTTGCTCTGTGTCCGCCGGTACCTCCGGTATCCGCTCAGCTACCGAGATCTGGAAGAGATGATGCTCGAGCGGGGCTTGCACGTCGATCATACAACGATCTATCGTTGGGTGCAACACTATGCACCAGAACTGGAGAAGCGCTGCCGACCCCATTTCAAAGCGACGAATGACTCGTGGCGCGTCGATGAGACCTATATCAAAGTGAAAAAGGTCTGGATGTATCTCTATCGCGCCGTGGATTCTCAGGGGAATACCCTGGAATTTCTACTCAGCCCCACAAGAGATGCTCAAGCAGCTAAACGCTTCTTCTCTAGAGCGCTTGCTGCGCCGCATACCAGCACTCCTCGAGTCATCACCGTGGATAAAAACGCGGCCTATCCTAGAGCTTTCAAGGAACTGAAAGCGGAAGGGGTCATGCCAGATTCCTGTGAACTGCGGCAAAGTAAGTACCTCAACAACCTCATCGAGCAAGATCACCGCTTCATCAAACGGTTGGTCAAGCTCGGGATGGGCTTCTTTTCATTCGAGACGGCGTGGCGAACTTTACAGGGATATGAAGCCATGAATATGCTCAGGAAAGGTCAGATCCATGGCGTAGAAAAAGGAAACAGCAGGAAGCAGGTGGCATTCCTCGCCAGCCTGTTTGGGGTGGCTGTCTAAGAAAAACAGGAACGTGAGCTTTTATGCTCCCGGCGTTCCTCTCAGATTTTTGCAACACAACCCTGTTACAGCACGTCGCTTTTCCTCCTCCACCCATCCCATCCTGAACGCAGGCTACGCTTCCTAGTCGCCTACATCGGCATGAAGTACCCGGTTGCGAGCATCAAACAAGACGACCAATCTTGTTACGATTCATTTCCGTAAACCAGATCTTGCCATCATGTCCGACCGTAATGCCACCTGGGACGGTGCCGAGATTGGGCAGGGGGAACTCGCTTATCTTCCCCGTAGGCGTTATACGCTCGATCTTGTCGCTCTGGGAGTGGTTGGCGGGATCTTCGATAAACCAGAGGTTGCCATCCGATCCAGCTATGATGTCGTACACGCTGCTGATAAGCTCGGGCACTGGGAACTCACTGATCATGCCGGAAGGAGTAATGCGCCCGATCCTGTCGTGCCAACCGTCGAGGTCACGTTCGGTGAACCAGAGGTTGCCATCTGGCCCGGCCGTGATCTCGTAGGAATGATAGGTAGGGGCGAGCAGGGGGAACTGGCTGATCGTACCTGTGGGGGTGATGCGCCCGATTACGCCCCTGAGTTTGTTGTAGTCAATTGCGACAAACCAGATGTTGCCGTCCGACCCGGTCGTCATACCGTACAGTTGATTTAAATTAGCAGGTATGGGGAACTCGCTAAATGTGCCTGCGGTGGTGATGCGCCCGATCTTGTAGTTCTTGTTGTTGCTGTCAGACTCGATAAACCAGAGGGCGCCGTCCGGTCCAGCCATGATACCGAAAGGGTGGAAGTGAGCAGTGGGCAGCGGGAATTCGCTGATGGTACCTGTGGGGGTGAGACGCCCGATCTTGCTGTTTTGGTTGTTGCTGTCAGCTTCACTAAACCAAAGGTTGCCGTCCGATCCGGTCGTCATACCGTACAGTTGAGTTTGAGGAGTGGGCAGCGAGAACTCGCTGATCGTGCCTGCGGTGGTAATGCGCCCGATCTTGTCGCTCTGACCTTTGGCGCACGCACTTTCGCTAAACCAGAGATTGCTGTCTGGCGCCGTCAAGATACCGCGAGCCTCTCTCTCGGATGAGAGTGAAAACTCGCTGATCTTCCCTGCAGGCGTGATGCGCCCAATCTTCCCGCTCTGACAGCCGTTGCTCACAGCTTCGGTAAACCAGAGGTTGCCGTCTGGTCCAGCCGTCATGCCACCAGGGTAGAGGTTAGGAGTGGGCAGCAGGAATTCGCTAATTGTGCCCTTGAGTTGCTGGGGGGGAGTGGAAGTCGGTATCGACCCGGTTGGATGTGATGGGACTGCCGTTGATGATGCAGCGCATCCACTCAAGATGCCAACGAGGATCAGAAGCGATACGAGTAGAAGTGAGGAGCGAGAGAGTGAACATCGTGTAGAGAGATTTGTGGCCATGAGAGCAACTCCTTTGCTAGCGCATTGACATTCCTTCCTGTGGTGGGTAGTTCACAGAGGAACCACGCTGCGGTGCTTTCCAAGAAAGACAAGCAACTACCCTGAGTACACGACTACCGACAGCGAGGGGACTCCACAACCGGCGCCGCGAACCTTGCTGCTGCTGGGCGGAGTGCAGGTGCGCATTCACCGGTTTCTCCTCGTGGCACAGCCTGGTGACTCATCTATCAAGCTGTTGAATACAGTATATCCTCTGGCACCCTCATTGGAGACGTGTCAATTGCCCCATTTCTGTGCTGTTCTGTCCTCCCAAAAAACAATGCGGGAAAAATTCGCGCCATATTATGAATGAGACAGAGCCTATTTCCCGCCATGCAAGGCTGGCGCTAGTTCCAGGCACTATCAGCGCCAGTGCTTGACTTCCAGAAACACGCCATAATATTTCGACAATTGACACATCTGCGCCCGCCCGTCTGGCTAGAGAAACGTTTGGCCTACACCGGTCAGTCCTTTCATGAGTCGCACGAAGATGATACGCCACAGACGAGCAACCTCGTGGACATCGCTCCATTCCTGCGGCGAGCCTCGCACAATCTCCGCGGGTTTCAGCTCACAGTGATAGAGCAGATAGGCCAATCGACGCTCACGTTCGTTCGATAGGAGCGCTTGTAGCCGGTCCCAGACCTCGCTCTTGTCGGGGGAGTCTTCCCCATCTGACCAGGGGCATGAGATGGCTCCTGGCGCCGAGGAGACCCGCACCGCCTCCAGGATGGTTCCATTCAGACTCGCTCGGAGGTAGACCAACACCTCGGAAAGCGTCTCGCAGGCCACCTGCCTCTGGAGGGCGGCCTGCCGCAACCGCTCAAAGGCCAGTGCGACGAAGTGCCGTTCGCTGTGCAAGCGACACGCAGCCTGGCTGCCTGGATGGTCATGGAACCAGGTCAGGACGGTCTCTTCCAGGCAGTGTTGGAACGCTGCCCAGGCCTTCAAATCGCTGTGTGTTTGCGCACGGCGCAACAGCTCCAGGTGAGAGACCTCGAGCGTCTCGCCAACATCCTGTCTCATGTTGCTGCTCCTTGTGTTCCCTTTGGGGAGAAGCTTGACGGTACCATGGTGCAACACTCCTTTCTCGGGTGATCAGGTGCCTCTTACGCCTCAGCGTCATTCCACTGCGGCCTGCTGAACCGCTTGCAGAGCCGCTACGTGGTCTGGCTCACGCAGTGATCGGCGACGTACTCGGCGTAGACGATGTGGTCGTGGCGATCAAGCACAAAGACGGCTCGCTGTAACAGACACCACTCTTTGAGCCACACCCCATAGTCCTGGCCGAACTGCTCACTGCGCTGAGCCGAGAGGGCCTGGTGCAGCACGTCCGCACTCTCCTGCCAGCGTGCTTGCATCTGGGGCAGATCCATGCTCACGGTGTAGATGCATGCATCCGATGGCAACGCCGGGCAGAGAGCCTCCCACCGGCGCGTCACCAGCTGACAGAGCGGGCGTTGCAGGCTGTTCACCACGTTGAACAGACGCACCATTCCTGTTGAGTCAGCCAGCGAGATCGTGCGGACGACCAGATCCGCGAGATCCAGGTACTCCAGACGGAAGTCGGGGGCCGGATCGCCTGCATGCAACTGCCCGCCCATGACCGTGAGCTGCCCAGTGCCAGCGAAGGCCGCGCCCCTGCGTTCTTCCATACGCTGTGCTGGCTACTTAGCATATCCGTTCTAAATAAAGAGCGCTAATGGTAGCTCTACCAGTGTTTTTCTTTGCAATCTACGTTCCAGATAGGTGTCATTAAGGTTTCCTGTATGACTATTTACTTCCTGATTTTGGAACGGATATCCTAAGTAGCCAGTACAGGGGAAGCAGGAATGATGATGGCATAAGGTTCTCATATGCAGAGGGTAGAGCGATGTTTAGTAGTGGATTTCATGCTTCAGGAAATTTTAAATGGGATAGGCAAAAAGAGGTCATTGTACTTGAGTTACTGGATATGAGCCTACTTTCTCATTTAGGAGGTACCAAAGAGTACACCAAAGAAGAGTTTTTACACGCATTATGGGATAAAATCCGGGCAGTAATCGAGAGAGCCAGCTAAGGAGCCGTACCGCGTATAAGGTGTCTTATACTGGATTTTATCTTGCATTGATATTATGAGTTTCGTTTGAAGTTTATTGTGGGATTTTATTCTTTTATCAGACATTCTTAGCTTGACTTTGTACATTTCCAACTCACTAACAGATGGCCAAAGACAAGCGCTGAAGAGTAGAGCGGGGTACTAAAACCACGCCAGGATCAGTGGGTGATGTGGGAAAAGTCCCATAGCCCCACAGATGCCGCCTGACGAGCGCGAGCACGTCACGAAAGGTGGCGGTGTGCTTGCGATACCAGGCCGCTTGAGCGACAGGGATCTGCCCATCCGGGTGCAACGTTTGCCCAAAGAGGGTCACCAGACTGTAGAGGCCAAAGAGCAGAGGAGTCGAGCGCTCAATGGCTTGATCCGACCATTGGCGTTGTGTCTCGATGCCCAAATGGGCGCGCCCCTCCTCAAAGGTCACTTCCAGACTCCAGCGCTTCATGAAGTCGCTAACGATCTGTTCGGCCGTCTGGGTAGGGTCGGTGGAAAAGATGGCTTTGGGGGGACGCTTGCCCGATGGATCACGAGTCAGGACCCAACGGATAGGCAAAGGAGCGTATCCATAGCGGTACCACAGCGCTGTGCCGGTGCAGATCTCCAGGGTTCGCTCCCCTTGACCATACCAGTCCAGGGTGAGCTTCTGCCAGATGGTTTCCGGATTCTGTAAAACCTGTTCCAGTGCGGGCAGGCGGAGGCCTCCGACACGGGGACGGCCAATCGTGTGTCGGGTGCGTTCGGGAGGGGGCTCATGGAGCACCGCATCCAACCGGCCTGTCGTGACCAGGGTCACCTGCTGAGCATTGGCATGCAGGCCCAGTTCCAGCACACAGTAGGCGGTATCGCCCATCAGCTTGATGGAGCGGTCAGGAAGCCATCGGCGGACCAGGCTGATCATCTGCTGTGCCCACATCGCCACCGTTTTGTGCCGCTTGCCCAGCCGTTCACTCACCTCAGGGGTCGTCGCCAGCACGCACAAGAAAGGCAAGGCCCAGCGTTGCTTGGTCCAGGGAAGTGTCACCACCACTGCCATCACGATCCACCGCAAGCCTGGACTGCTTACGGACTGTTTTCGGCTGGAGAGAGCACTATCACGGTAATGACCGCGTTTGCTGATCTTGCTGCCCCACCGCCGTTCCAGTGTTTCATCGATCACCAGATCCACGCTGGCTCCTGCTGGCACAAAGGTCTCGACAATGAGCAAGAGCAGCTGGCGGCTCACTGCTAACGGAGACCATCGTGCTCGATTGAGCACCTGATGAAAGGTGCTCCAGTTGCCTGCCTTGTCGTTGCCCGTGGAACGCAGGGCTGCCGTCACCGTGCGGCGTCCCTGGGCCAGCAGCGTTCCTGTTAACAACGTCATCAGTTTCCTCCACGTCGGGGCGGTAAACAATGGCTGAAAGACCGTCAGAACTTCTATAATGGGATCGGGAAGCGGCATGAATATCCTCCTGGGTGAGATAGTGCTTGAGTCAGCTTCTATCTTACCTCAAGAGGGTTCATGCCTGGTTCTTTCCCCCAAAATGTACAAAGTCAAGCTCAGGATCGTACTGGAGTTGATTCGCAATTGCGAGCACATCCACGCCCGCCTGAAAGGTGAGCAGCACCACTTGCTCGTAGCCATAGTACTGCACGATCGCCCCCATCTGCATGTCGTCGGAAATCACAACGCCGTTCTAGTGCAATTGCTCGCGCAAAATGCCAGTGATGATCGCCTTTGATAACTGGTCATTTCGATGAAGGGCGAGCACTTTGCCAATATGGAAACAGAGGTCCAAGGTTTGGACAACTCGCACTGAGCTGCGGAAAATTGGGCTGAAGGCTGGTCACTTCCGTCCAAAATTCGAGCATTTCGAGTATTGCTCGTTCATGAATTTACAGCCGTCGAGCGTTGTGAACGGATGACCCAAGTAGCCGGCACAAGTCTACTGAGAACTTTTTCTCACTTAAACACCTTCAAGCCTTTCCATGTCCAAATGATATCAGTCCGACTCCCACCAAAATCACAACCATTGCCACAGCAGTCATCACAGTGCTATGTTCTCCAGCGAATATCACCCCCAGACAAACTGCCACTACAGGGTTAACATAGGCGTAGCTGGTGGCCAGCGCTGGTCGTACATGTCGTAGCAGATAGCCATAAACAGAGAACGCTAGCAAGGAGCCGAACGTGATCAGGTAGAGCAAAGCCAACAGAGATTGCATGGTGGGTACACTCGTTATCCTTTGTCCAAGGATCAAGCCCAGGACAGTAACGAATACTCCCCCGATTAGCATCTGGGCTGCGCTGGCCATCAAACCTGGCGGAAGTTGGAGATGATGACTCCAGGCTGATCCAAATGCCCAGCATAGGGGAGAGAGCATCAGGATAATAGCCCCTATTGGACTCGTCCAGAGACCGCTCCCTAGATTAAGTAGCACTACTCCTACAAATCCTAAAACCAGTCCCAGCCATTCGGTTCGTACAGGCCAGCGTCCCCAGAGCCCTGCAAAAAGCGACATCCATAAAGGACTCGTGGCTATACAGACAGCCGCAACGCCCGAGGGTACCCACTGCTCGGCAGTTGCAACACCTCCCATACCACCACCTATCAGCAGCACTCCAACGGCCGCTGATCCCATCCATTGGGATCGTTTAGGCGAAGGAACACCACGAACGCGTAGTACAAGGTAAAGTATCCCTCCGGCTACTAAAAATCGTACACCGATCATTAACAGCGGGGGAATGCTCTCTATAGCTATACGAATACCAAGATACGTCGAACCCCAGATAAAGTAAAGCGACAGCAGCGCTAGAGCAATTCCAAAGCGATTAGGCCTGGAATCAGCAGGTGCAAACACAGCTTGCTGCTCTTCTTGCTCGCCCTGTTGCTTGTCTAGAGGTCCGACTTCAAAACTATCTCTCATCACATTCGCCGATCTGAATAGGTTGAGGATGCGCTTTACAAAATATAGTAACAGATAAGAACGCTTCCTCCTACAGCCAATCTGCCTTTGTACAGAAGCCACACTCTTAATTTTGCGCAGGGGCGGGGCTGTGGAGATGTGGGGGGATGCTTCTCCTTACGTCTCTGCGTTGGCTACTGGGGATATCCGTTCTAAAATAAGAGGGGAAGAGCAATGTGGAAAACCTTGCTCGTTATGTGGATAAAGAGGAAAAGACAGAGATAGAACTTATCATACGAGCATATTTAGTAGCATGGATATTCCAAGTAGCCAACACACAGTACCGAGGGTTTTTGGTCCTCACAGACCACTTCGGTTTGCAAATAAATTGTATACTAGCTGACATGTCGAGCCAAACCGACGAACATTTTCCCACTCACGGAAGCAGAGAAGAGATGATCGCTGGCTCCTGCACTCAACACTCAGGATGCAATTTTCGCCCATTACGCAGAGCGTTGATCAATGGCGCCAGTTTTCAACGCTCCGGATGTAATTTCCGCACATTACAGGCATCGCCCCTGATGGAGACGGCCCAAGCAGGCCGTCTCACTATGGCACCTAGAGCCCGTCGCGCTGCTCCAGCGGGGGCGGTCTGGACACGGTGATCTCCGGCACAGGAGCATTCCAGCGCTCGATTTCGACGAGTACATGCTGGCCGGTGCAGCCCTGGGCTAGGCTAGACGTGCCCTGGTCCATCGTCAACACGTTGGGATTCCCGTGCACGCACAGCGCATCAACGTCAGCCGGGTCGAGCGGGTCGTACCAGGCGCCCGTCGAGAGTTGAGCCACCCTGGGCCGTACGTCCTTGCTCAGCACCGCGCCAGCGAGACAACTGCCGCGATCGTTGAACACCCGGACCACATCCCCCTCAGCGATCCCTCGGGTCGCTGCATCGGTCGGATGCAGGCGAATCGGCTCTCTGCCTTGAACTTTAGACGCCTGACTTGTGGCGCCGATGTCGAGTTGGCTGTGCAGGCGCGTGCTGGGATTGTTGGCAATGAGCAGGATTGGGAACTGCTCGGCACGCGCGCCTTTGGTCCATTCACTTGGCTCCAACCATGTTGGATGGCCGGGGCAGTCGGCATAGCCAAAGCTGTGGATGGTCTCCGAGAAGAGTTCGATGCGCCCACTGGGCGTTGCCAACGGCGCGTGTTCCGGGTCGGCACGGAACGCAGAGAAGAGTACCTCGTGATCGTCGCTCCAATCTTGTTCGAGATAGCCTTCTTCCCAAAAGTCCTCAAACGTGGGCACTTCAACCCCGTGCTCGCTCGCGGTGGTGCGCCAGGTGTCGTACATATGACGCAGCCAGTCCATCTCGTTGCGCTCCTCGGTGAAGCGGTCCCAAAAGCCGAGTTTGGCGGCGAGGGCCGCGAAGATTTCGTAGTCACTGCGCGCCTGCGCGAACGGTGCGACCGCCTGCCGCATCGCAGCCAACGTGCTGTCGTTTTCGTTCCAGCCGATGTCATTCCGTTCAAGGGTCATCGTGCTCGGCAGCACCATGTCCGCGTTGCGGGCCATAGCAGTCCAGAACGGGTCGTGGACAACCACGGTATCTGGTCGCTCAAATGCGCGGCGCAAGCGCGCAAGGTGCTGATGGTGATGGAAGGGATTGCCCCCGCACCAGTAGACCAGCCGAATATCGGGATAGGTGAGGCGTTGACCATCATAGTCGAAGGCTTCTCCTGGGTGCAAGAGCATGTCAGCGATGCGCGCCACCGGAATGAACGTTCTGACCCCGTTTTTCCCCTGCGGCAGGCTGGGGAATTTGAAACGCAGCGGCGCCGAGCCGACCATGGAAGTGGACGAGTAGCCAAAGCCAAAGCCCCCACTAGGCAGACCGATCTGGCCCAGCATGGCGGCCAGGGTTGCTCCCATCCAGGGCGCCTGTTCGCCAAATTCCGTGCGCTGCAAGGACCAGCTCATAGTAATGAAGGTCTTGTGGGTTGCCATGCGCCGCGCCAGGGTGCGAATGGCTTCCGCTGGCACCTCGGAGATCTGCTCGGCCCACTCCGGCGTCTTGGGCTGGCCATCGTCCTCGCCCAGGACATAGCGCTCGAAGCGCTCGAAGCCAACGCAGTAGCGGTCAAGGAAGGCAGTGTCGTGCAGTCGCTCCGTAATCAGCGTGTGCGCCAACGCCAACATTACGGCCACATCCGTTCCTGGGACGAGCGGCTGCCACTCTGTCTGCACGAAGTCCGGCAGATCATCACGCAGCGGGCTGAAGAGCACAAACTTCACGCCGTGTTCTCTGGCCTGGCGCAGATAGTCAGGCACCCGGTGGCGGCCAATGCCACCGGGTTTGACAGCGGTATTTTTGAGCGGCAGCCCTCCGAAGCAGACGAACAGGTCTGCGTGTTCTACAATCGTGGGCCAGGCGGTTGCTCGCACCAGCATATCCCAGTAATTGCCGAAGACGTGTGGAAAGATGACCTCGGCAGCGCCCATGCTGTAGCTGTGCACCGAGTAGGTGTAGCCGCCCAGACCATTGAGGAAGCGATGAACCTGACTCTGCGCGTGGTGAAAGCGCCCGGCGCTGGCCCACCCATAGGAGCCACCGTAGATCGCCTGCGGCCCATGCCGCTCGATGACGCGGCGCAGTTCGGCGGCAAGCAAGTCCGTCGCAGTTTCCCAGCTTACCGGAACAAAAGGTTCCTTACCTCGCTGGGTGCTTGGCCCTGCCCCATAATCGAGCCACCCGGCCCGCACCATCGGCTGGCTAATGCGCGTAGGATGCCGGATGCTGTCTGGAATGTTGGCTAAGATGGGGGAAGGATGGGCGTCGTAGGGGTAGGGATGAACAGACACCACCTGACCATCTTCGACTTCGGCCTCAAAGACGCCCCAATGCGAGCTATGGGGATGGACGCTGCGAGCACTCATGGATTACCTCCTAACAATCTGAGTCAGCCAGTAGGCACTCCAGCACCCCTCCTGGCGACAGGCCGCTTCTGTGAGAATACCCAGGATGAACAGACCCCGATGCTTGGAGCCTGCCACAGGTCTTGGCAGGTCTAGGGATAGTGTCCCCAACAGGGGATGTGCCACACGGTCAGATTTCCCCTCCAGAAGACGCCGCATCTGCTCCAAGTGAGTCTATCACAGAAAGAGAATGGTCTGCAATGGTTGTGTTGCAAAAAATTTTAAGCTCATCATTATTGTGAATGCACTAAAGACAGAAGCAAATTTTATGATGGGAAAGACGCACATCTTCTACCTGTTTTACCTTTAAAGATTTTAGAATACGCTTCATTTTGATGAACTTAAAATTTTTTGCAACACAACCTCTTTACGAGGGACTTTTTGTAATGTTGCTACTAATCTTTCAGATGTTCACCTTGGGAATGAGGAATTTGACTTTGCTTTTTTATCGTATACACACTGGAGCGAAGCCAATCTTTCACTCGTGAACTGGGCCCAAATCAAAGAACTGGGTGATGAGTATGAGGCAAAACAACCGCATACGTGGTATGGCCAAGTAAAAACCAAGCAAGATTGGCTCAGAGGATATCAAAGGGCTGTCCAAGCTAATCGCCAGCTTGCAACTGCTCTTCAGAATCAAGGATTGAATGAAGAGGCGGCGCGCTTTGCCTATCGTGCGCAGAAACTTCAACGAGCTGTCTTTTTCCTCGAAAGAAAGCCGGCATCATACCTGTTCTCCTTGTTTCTTGATCTGCTTGCGGGCCACAGATATAAGCCCTGGCGCAGCTTTGTAGCTTATCTCATTGTGATTACAACGTTTGCTACAGCATACTACGTGATTGGGCATGCAGTAGGGCCAGCGATGTCGCCTTTCGGTTCATTTGTCTTGAGTATGACTTCATTTCATGGGCGTGGCTTCTTCCCTGGTGGTATCGGGCTTGACGATCCGCTTACCGTGCTTGCCGCTCTTGAAGCCTTTGTTGGCCTGTTGCTTGAAGTCACTTTAATTGCAACGCTGACCCAACGCCTCTTTCGAAAGTGACACCTGTTCTGGGCTGTAGCGATCTTGGAGATGGCTCGACAGAGTTCGAGATATGCCGTGTGTAAAATACGGGAGGAGAAGGGCTGTGGGGCATTTTCCGTGATGAGTAGTAACAGGCGAATACTCAAGTCCACATCGCGCTAGTGAAGCCGCGGATGAGCAGTTGCATGCTCATCCAATGAGTCTCCAAAATGCCTCGGACAAGCACAATTCCTTGCTTGCTCTTCGTCTCCTCTGCTATACTAAACACCCAGTAGCTTCTCTGGCCGTGGGGAGTGATACGCCACCAAACCATGCATTGTCGCCTAGCGTCAGAAGAGCACCAAGCCCCGCAGGAGGACCGTCTATGCAGTTACCACCAGAGCAGACCGCGCGTTTTTACCGCATCTGGTTGGCGTTGCTGCACTACGTCAATGAACAGCAACACCTGGTTCCAGCCTTTCCTGTCTCTGAAGAAAGGAATGGACTGCTTCCGCTTTCTGACGAACTGCAGCTGCGCAATGCGTTGTGGGCCGATGATGGGCTGCGCGAACGCTTCATCACCGCCAATCCGGCCGGTCTCTCCTCAGCCGATCTGGCCGTGGTAGCGAGCTGGCGGTACCGGCGTGCCGGATCCTTTTACATCGTGCGCGCGCTCAAAAAATACACCGTCTTTCTTTCTGAAGACACACCCCCACAGGCCTACGGGGTACTCGGCCTGTCCACGCCCATTGAGGAGTTGGCACGGGGCCCTCTGCCCGTCCTCGCGCAGACCGTGCTTCTGCCGTTTGAGGATCAGATTATCTACGATGGGCTGTTGCAGTGGTACGCGGTCGTCTTTGGTCCTGGGATCCGCGCCCGGTTGAACACCGAGTATCGCAACGCTCAGGAGCGCGAGGGAATCATCACTACGCTCGGGCCAGCCAGCCACCCCGCGGATCCGCAGAAGATGCGCACAGCCGTGCTCGTGCGCAATGCCAGGATCGTCCAGGCGTTCCGCAAAGACCTGAGCAGTAAAGGGCTGAGCCCCAAGACGGTGGAGCAGCATGTGGCAACGATTGAGGACTTTGCCCAGCCCTCCGGGTTTTCGCGCGATCCACCACGTGGACTGCTCGACATCCGGCTTTCGGATGTGCAGAGCTATCTGCGCACGCCTGCAAACAAGACCGTCACGACCAGTTTCAAGCGCTTTGTGCGCTTCCTGGAAGACGGGGCGCATGGACTACGAGTACGCAGCAGTCCTGCGCGCGTGGCTCAAGCAGCCCACTGGAGAGCCGGATACACGCTGGTGAGACGTGCGGTTACACCGCATGGAGCACCCGCCTGCGAAGCAGATCAAAGTTAGCCCGTCCATACATTTGCCGCTTGAGACTCTTCAATTTATTCACCTGTCCCTCGGGTTGCCCATTGCTGTAGGGGAGCGTCAAGGCGGCTCGCACCGCATCCCGCGTCGCGCACGATGCCTGCTGCCAGGCTTTGAAGTTCAGCAATACCGCTGCTCTTGACTTCCTGGAGCCAGCGATCCAAGACCGCCTCTTGCCGTTTGGTCACCATGACCCGAAAATCTTGGGCTAACTGGTAGGCGGCTTCCAGGTCTTCGTCGGCCCTGCGCAGGTCATCAAGCTTGACCACTTGTGTGAGCCGGAGTCGCTGCGGGTTACGGGCAAACAGCCACGCCGCCTCGTGTGCCGAGAGGAACAACTGCGAGGCGGGAGGAGCCAGCTTCTTGGCGGCTGTGTATGCTGGTAGCCACGCTGGTTGCTCGCGCATACGTCTGAGGTAATCGTACACGATAGTTTCCCCTTGCCGATAGCCCCGGTTCCGCAATTCGGTCACCAGTTGCTTGATATTGCGTTGACCAGCAGCCCACCGCTCTTGCAGGTAGGCTTTGTAGGGGTCCAGTTTGCTCCGTTTGCCAGGCCGGACGATTTCGGGAAAACCGGAAGCGTTGATGTAGCGTCGAACGGTGTCGCGATGCAGCCCCACCAGCGTAGCGATCGCGACCTGACTTGCGCCCTGCTGATGCAGAGCGATCACTTCGTCATAGCGACGTTTGCGCCGCGTTCTCCGGCCCTGGCGCTCCCGCTTCGGTTGCCGTGAGCGGCTCTGGCCCATCCTTGAAAGTATTGATCAAGTCGGCACCGTACAGACGGCCAAAGCAGTGCCGCACGTCCAGGCCATCAAGATAACCAGCCAGTTCAAGTGAACACGATCCCGAGGCCAGATGCAGCGGGTAGCCCTGCTGGTGCAAGATACGAATGGCCTCCACTGCGCCTGGCAAGCCAGCCTGGATGCAACGAGTGATCGAGGCGATCGCACGATAGGCGAGTCCAAGGCACTCCGACTCGGCTGGGATCAGAATCCCCAGCAGTTCACACATGCCTGTAACCCAGTGGAGTTGATAGCTCCGATAGAAGCTCAAGAAATCAGTCGGTGCCTGACCATAAGCTTCCTCACACTTCTCCAGCCGAGTGGTGACCAGACGATGGGCGAGGGTCCATGCCTCTTGGGTTCCACCAAGCAGCTTCACAAAGCACTCCCCGACGAGACCCTTCCACTGAGTGGTCTGCTGGTCTTTGTCGATGATGACACCTCCAAGGTCGACAAACACGATCAGTGCTGACGTCATGAACCTCCTCCTTGCGATCACCCGAGGCTCTCACCTGCCACCACATCAGCCTGCGGCACCAGTGTCGAGAGCAGAAGGCGAGCAGCCCGACTCAGGTAGGCGTGACGGCGGTAGATCAGCATCACCGGCATGGCCGTTTGCAGGGCCGTGATCGGCAGCACGCGCACCGTCCCCAGGCGCAGTTCTTCTTCGATACTGCTCTCTGGCAAGAGTCCGACGCCAAAATCGGCTTCGATCAATCGCTTCTGCGCGGTCAAACTATCAATCACGATTCTCTCTGCGCTCTCGAGTTCATGCTTGAGTAATTGCTGTTCCAGCGCTTCACCCGATGATCCTGCCTTGAAGGGGAAGCTGAGCCAGGGGACACCCAGCAGTGCCGCCGGTTCGGTTGGAGCGCCGGTGACGAAGCGGGAATGGGCGGCACAGACAACCAGGAGCCTCTCATCCATGACGTGCAACGAACGAATGTCAGGGCGAGGATCGGCAAAGTACCTCAACCCCAGCAGGGCCTCGCCCTGCTGAACCTGGGTGCTGACCTCATCGCTGCGTGCCGTGCGAAGCAAGAGACGCACACGTGGATAGGCCTCGCGGAACGCTTGCAAGTGGGAGGTGAGGTGCGTACTGGCAAGCGTTCCTACCAGTGCAAGTGTGAGCGTGCCTTGGGCTTCCTCTTCGAGCGCACGGACGGCTGCTTTTCCATCTTCCATCGCAGAGAGGACCTGTTGCGCATAAGGCAGAAAGGACTCCCCCGCTTGCGTCAGCCGAATGCCACCGGGAAAGCGATCGAACAAAGGAGCACCGAGCTCGCGTTCCAGCAGTTCGATGCGTCGACTGATCGCTGGTTGCGAGAGATGCAAGAGCAGAGCCGCTCGGGTGAACCCACCGGCACGACTGATGGCGACAAAGGCTTCAATCTCACTCAGTTCCATAGCCATCAGTATAGCTGATGGGAGAGATACAATCAATCTATTCGACAAATGGGTGGTGACCCGCTATACTGACGATAGCTTCAGACCCATTCCGCTGATGGCGGGCACACGGCAGAGCCAGAAAGGAACTGGTGGCCGGTTGAACGCAGATGAAGGAGAACGACTCACACTAGCGGTTGAGAAAGGACGGAAAGCAGATGACCCAACGTGAAAAGGCTGAACTGCTCTTACGGTTACAGCAGCCTGGTTCCTCGCTACTGCTGCCCAATGCCTGGGATGCAGCGAGCGCTCGACTCTTTGAGGAGGCCGGGTTTCCAGTCATTGGCACGACCAGTGCAGGGATCGCGTATGCACATGGTTATCCAGATGGAGAGCGGATTCCACGAGAGGAGATGTTGCAGGCCATCACCCGCATCGCGACTCTTGTTCAGGTTCCGGTGACAGCCGATCTGGAAGCGGGCTATGGCGAAGCGGCTGCGGATGTGGCTGACACGATCCGGGGCGTTATTGCAGCAGGGGCAGTTGGCGTGAACCTGGAGGATGGCACCGGCGATCCCACCCGCCCGCTCTATCGGGTGGAGGTCCAGGCAAAGCGCCTTGCAGCCGCGCGTGAGGCGGCCAATCGTGCGGACATTCCCCTGGTCATCAATGCTCGAACTGACACCTACCTGGCGCAAGTCGGTGAGGGGCGAGCGCGAGTGGAGGAAACCATTCGGCGGGGCAGGGCCTATCTGCAGGCAGGAGCCGATAGCATTTTTGTGCCGTATGTCATCGACCCGGCCATCATCCAGATTCTGGTGCGGGACATTCCCGGTCCAATCAATCTGCTGGCAATGCCCGGCGCTCCATCTGCTCCTGAACTGTTCCGATTGGGAGTGGCACGTGTCAGTATCGGGAGTCGTGCGATGCTTGCGACCATGGGCCTGGTCCGCGAGATCGCTCAGGAACTGCACGACCACGGCACCGATGAGGCCATGAGCCATGAGGTCTATCGCCGAGCCGAGGCGCAGGCATTGTTTGTCCCTCAAGCGCGGCAAAGTGCGTAACGATGCGAGGCAGGTGTTTATGACCACTGCGAACCAACGACGAATTATGGAGGCGTTACATACCAAAGCGGTCATTGATCCGGCGCAAGAAGTGGCTTTTCGCGTGCAGTTCTTACAGGACTATCTGCTCGCTTCAGGCAGGAACGGCTTCGTGCTCAGCATTTCGGGCGGTCAGGATTCGGCTCTGGCTGGGCGCTTATGCCAGCTTGCCGTAGAGGAACTGTGCACACAGACTGGCAAAGACTACCTTTTTATTGCGCTTCGACTCCCCTATGGAATCCAACGGGACGAAGAAGATGCAGAGCGCGCTTTGGAGTTTATCGCTCCCGACACCATCTACACCATCGATATTCAGCCTGCCGTCGATAGTGCGATTGCTTCCTTTGAAAAAGCCACCGGTTTTTCGATGACCGACTATAACAAAGGGAACCAGAAGGCGCAGGAACGCATGACGGTGCATTATCGCTTCGCCCATCAGTTCCACGTCCTGGTGGTAGGGACCGATCATGCAGCAGAAGCGGTCGTCGGTTTTTTCACCAAGTATGGCGATGGAGGCGTGGACCTGAGCCCGCTGAGCGGACTCACCAAACACCAGAGTCGCGTCTTGCTGCGTTTTCTTGGTGCGGATGAGCGGATTTCTACCAAACCGCCGACGGCCGACCTGCTTGATATGAATCCGGGTCAACTTGATGAAGATGAACTTAACCTCAGCTACCAGGTAATAGACGACTATCTGGAGGGGAAAGATGTTCCCGATGAAGTAGCCCAACGGATCGAACAGCGTTACCGCGCCACCGAGCATAAACGGCATGGACCGGTCACTCCTTTTGATACCTGGTGGAAGACAGAGGGAGGCGATGAATCGTTCCACCAATAGGTCGGTGTCTGGCGACGCAAGAGTCGACCCTACTCTGTCAGTGTCACTGCCGGATTTGGAACCATCCCTGGTGAGGTTTGGAAGGCTGTGTTGCAAAAACGGCAAGGATGTAGTAAGCTCGACGGTATTCTGAGAACTGAGAGGAACCGATTGCATGCATACCTCCAGCCCGTTCAAATGGCGTCACTTCCAAGCGGATATCATTTTGCTCTGCGTCCGGTGGTACCTCCGGTATCCGACTCGGCTACCGAGACTTGGAGGAGATGATGCTTGAGCGAGGCTTGCACATCGATCACACCACGATCTTTCGCTCTCGTGCAACACTATGCGCCCGAGCTGGAGAAGCGCTGCCGCTCCCATCTCAAGGCGACGAATGACTCGTGGCGCGTCGATGAAACGTATGTGAAAGTGAAAAAAGTCTGGATGTACCTCTATCGCGCTGTCGATTCTCAGGGAAATACGCTGGAATTTCTCTTAAGCCCGAGGCGCGATGCGCAAGCGGCCAAACGCTTCTTCGCGAAAGCACTTGCTGCGCCTCATACCAGCACTCCTCGCGTCATGACGGTTGATAAAAATGCTGCCTATCCAAAAGCGTGCAGGGAACTGAAAGAGGAAGGAATCATGCCAGATTCTTGTGAACTACAGCAGAGCAAGTACCTCAACAACCTGGTCGAACAAGACCATCGCTTTATCAAACGGCTCGTCAAGCTCGGGATGGGTTTCTTTTCGTTCGAGACCGCGTGTCGAACCCGTGCCGGGGATATGAAGTGATCAATATGCGGAGGTCAGGGCAGATACGTGGCGTAGAAAAAGGAGACAGCAGCAAGCAGGCGGCATATATCGCCAGTCTGTTCGGAGTGGCTGTCTAAGCTGCACAGGAACGTGAGTTGTTACGTTCCTGGCGTTCCGCTCAAATTTTTGCAACACAACCCACGAAAGTGGGGCCACCCCAGGTCGCCTTGCAAGAGCGCCAGATGTACCACGCTTCACGCGCACAGGTCTCATCCCGCACGAATTGCACACGATCCCCTTCTTGATAGTCTAGAAAGAGCAGCAACTCTTGTCTGAAGCCGTGAGGCCACGCTACCACGTATTGGCCATTCCGAAAAATTGACAGGCTCCCACCTGCCGATCATCCTATTCCATACTGGTACAACTTGATTTCTTTCAGCCATACTTCCCCTCAAATCTGCGCGAGAAACAGAAAAAGTCTTCTTCTCTGCTCCATTATATACTGATACACTCCCGAAAAGGAAGAGGATCATCAGAGGAACGGCACTGGTGGAATTGCCGCTATAGATCTGATCCTGCCACCTTTCGCTCATGCAGGTTCAATAGCCCAAGCATATCAACTCTCCCTCGACCAGTTGCTCCAGCTCATGTCGAATCTCGTAAAGTCGGACACAAATAGCCAGGCTCCTCAAACAAGCGGGCTTAACGCGCCACTATCAACTCCATCAAGAATGGCAGATGGACGCGCAAGGGATCATGCGGGTGCAAGGGGTAGGCAAGGTCAGTCTGATTGTTGAACAACGATAAAGTCGGGAACTGGCAACGCCCATTTGAGGCGCAAAATTGCCAAACTTGCCGCCCTGTGAAAAATAAAGTTGAGAACTGGAGGCTTTGCTTGCTCCTTTCGGATCGGCGTTGTGTACGATAAAGTCGAGAACTCGATAGCAAATGCACGAGATATCGCATGACAACATTCTCTATTTCGGTAAGAAGACAAAGGGTGCAATAACTTGATCCCTGACATATACTATCGAGTATGAGAGAAACGCAAGGAGACATCGAGCGCTTGCAGGCGCTTTTAAACAGCAGCATTGAGCGGGCGGGAGCGTTCCTGCGGTGCTCGTTTCAGATGCCGGAACACTCACTGACTGCCGAGGCGCTGGTCGATTGCTGGCAGGACATGCAAACCGTAGCATTGGCAACAGTTACGATGAGAGGCGAGCCACGTCTTGCTCCGATCGGCTCGCTGCTCTACCGAGGCGAGATCTACCTTCCGACCGTGGCCACTGCCGCGCGCACGCGCCATGTCATGAAGCGGCCCGCCGTCAGCCTGACGCTGTTTCGTGAAAACGAACTGGCGATCATCGTGCATGGCTACGCCACCATCATTTCACCCGATCATGAGGATTTCGAGACGCTGGAGAGCCTGCTGTACGCTTCCACCCACACCAAGGCCGGCGAGTGGGGCGAGGGCGTCTACCTGCACATCCGGGCCGAGGCCATCTACACCTACAACAAGCATCCCCACCGACCCATCGAAAGCCTTCCTCTGCAGGTGAGACCGCTGAGCACCGAAGACAGCGAATGGGTACGGCAGTTTACTATCGAACACTGGGGCGATACTATCGTTGTCGCTCACGGCAAGGTCTATCACCCACACACGCTGCCCGGCTTCGTTGCCATCCTGAAAGGGGACCGGGTGGGACTGCTCACGTACTCGCTCGAGGATGAGAACTGCAAGATCGTGACGATCAATAGCACCAAGCCGGGGATCGGGATCGGCACCGTGCTGATCAAGGCAGTCACACAGGTGGCACGAGAAGCAGGCTGCAAGCGGCTCTGGCTGATGACGACGAATGATAATCTCGACGCGCTGCGCTTCTATCAAAAGCGCGGCTTCCCGCTCGTTGCGGTCCATCGCCATGCCGTCGATGCCGCTCGCCAGCTGAAGCCGGGTATCCCCTTGATCGGCAACGACCAGATTCCTTTACATGATGAGATCGAACTGGAGATGATATTAGAGCGATAGCAATGAAAGACCTGAATGACGAGGAATTAGCAACCTTTACCGAGGAGGATGTATTATGCACATCACCATCATCTGCATCCCCTATCAAGTCGATGTCGCCCGTTGGGGATGCGCCAACGGCCCCCAGGCATTCCTCGATCATGGCCTTATCCCTCTCCTGGAAGCAAAAGGCCATACCATCTCACAACCAATTTGGATTGACTTGCCCAAAGCCGAACGCACCCGCGATTCGGTCACGAACCTGGGGCGCATCGCTAAACGAACGGCAGTGGCAGTTCGCGAGGCATTGGAAAAGGATAACGCTTTTGTACTGGTACTCGAAGGCGATTGCACACATGCCGTCGGACCTATTGGAGGACTCGCGCAGGCAAAAGGCAATCCAGGCGTGGTATGGTTTGATGCACATGGCGATTTGAATACCATGGAGACGACCACGAGCGGGTTCCTGGGCGGCATGCCCTATGCAGTAGCGCTGGGCTTGGACCTGGATGATTGGCGGCTGGCGGCAGGATTGGAACAACCTGTACGGTCAGAAGCGGCTGCATTGATAGGGACAAGTGATCTTGATGCGGCGGAAGTGGAGGTGCTGCGACGGCACCCAATGCTGCACATAGATGCAAAAGAGATGATGCAGACTGGTGTAGGAGAGCGTGTTCAAGCCGCCTTGCAAATACGAGCAGGCGAGGCCAATGCCTGGTATCTACATATTGACCTGGATGTAGGAGGGCCAGAGGAAAGTCCAGGCGGATTTACCCCTGCTCCATACTGGCCTCCATACGAGCGTATACTAGAAGCGGCCAGGGCAACGGTTCAGACGCTGCCCGTCAAGGTGGCATCGCTCGCGGTATATAATCCGGCGGCGGATACAGATGGACGCGGGGTGCGCTTCGGACTGGATATGGCAATGGCGTTAGTTGGATAAACTAGACTGTGCTGGCTACTTAGAACACCCGTTCGCAAAATCTGCCGTTTTCTACGAACGGGTGTTCTAAGTAGCCAGCACAGATGGATGTGCGACACCATTTGAGGGTCTAGCTCAGTGACCCGGCTGAAATCGTCAGCAGCCTGCTGGGAATCCCCAGGGCCCAACAAGCCAATCCCCGGTGATAATAGGTCGGCGCATGCCAAGTGTACAAGCAAAATAAAGTCGTTCCCAAAACTGCTGTTGGACCCCTTGAACGAGTATTACGTGCAAAATAAAGTCGTTCCCAGATCTTGTGCTGGTATCAATCAAATCTGTTTCCAAAAAGCGCTAATAATAGCTCTACCAGTTTTTTTCTTTGCAATATACGTATCAGATCGTTTACAAGAGGGATTCCAGAATGATTGTTTACTTCCTGATGTTGGAACGGATATGCCAAGTAGCCAGTACAGGCTTGTGGAAGCGTATCGACCACAAACTAGCGGTAGCCGTCCTCGCGCGCTTCTTCTCCGTCATCTCCCCTCGATCCTTCTCCGCTCGATCAAGAAATCTCTCCTAATCGAGCGAATTAATCACCCCGTCGAAGAACTGGTAAACACCGATCGCGTCGAGCATCGTGGCCCAGCCGTTAGCGTCGAAGGGGACTGGGAGACCATGGTTAGTAAGAATGATGGCGAACAGGTCCCGCTGGGGATCAACCCAGAAGAACGTTCCAGCACCTCCGGCCTTCCCGAAAGACCCGCGTGTCAGCCGCATCCCACCGCTTGAGAAGCGGTGCGTCCAGAGCTCCCAGCCATAGCCCTTGTGAGTGAAGAGCAGGTTCGAGATGGGGTCGGTGTCGGTCGCCTCGGTGACCTGTGGTGTCTGGTCGGCGGTCATCATGCGGACGGTCGAGGAGCTGATGATGCGCACCCCGCCGTAGGACCCGCCATTAAGAATCATTTGGAGGAAGACGGCGATGTCCCTGGTGGTGGAGAACAGGCCGTCACAGCCCACAATGCCGCCCATCACCCAGTCGAAATCATCCTCGACTACGCCGCGAATAGTCCCTGTCCTCAGGTTCCAGGAGCCTGGCCCGGTCGCCGCGATCTCTGAGACAGCGAAGCCGTTATCCAGCGGGTTATATGTCGTGCGGCTCATCCCCAGCTTCGACCACACGTTCGCCTTCGCGAACTGTTGGAGATTCTGACCGGTGGCCGCCTCAAGGACATGACCGAGTAGCCGGTAGGTGAGGTCTGAGTACTCAACCTTCGAGCCGGTTGGGTATTCTAGCGGAGTCTCCTCCATGAGCCGCCAAAGCTTATCGGGGCTAGGGACTTTGTTGAGATTCGGTGCACCGGGGAGCGCGATGTCCGTCGGTAGCCCGGACGAGTAGCGGAGCATGTCCCGGATGGTCACATGCGCCTTGCCATTTGTGGCGAAGTGTGGCAGGTACTTTGCCACGGGATCGCTCAGATGCACATCGCCGTGCTCGATGAGAATCATGTAGGAGATCGCGGTGGCGAGGACCTTTGTGTTCGACTCCAGGTCGAAGAGCGTGTCCTCTGTCATGGTGTCCTTGCCGACCTCGCGCACTCCAAAGGCCTTGTGGAGCACCGTCTTTCCATGTCGCGCCACCAAGATAACGGCTCCAGGGATCAACCCGCGATCGACCCGGTTCTGCAGGCGCGCTGCCACGTCGTCGAGGCGAGCCTGCGACATGCCTACCTCGGCGGGGCTTCCCTCTTGCAGTGTGCTACCTTCGCCGTCGGCGGCGTAGGCGAGAGGCACTGTTTCAAGCTCCAGACCGGATACGGTTGCTCCGCCGACCAGCAGGCTCCCAGCCTTGATGAACGTGCGACGAGTCATAGCGTGAGAATTGTCAGCGTGCTCCTGTGGGATCATGACAAGCCTCCTCCTCGCGGGGACCGCGACGCGGCCGGAACCGCGAACCAATCTGGGCTAGCACAGCCTGGACAAAATCTTCATAACTTCTAATAAGCGGATCAGGTCTTTTTGCTGGTATCTTGTTGCGCCTGGCTCTGTTCTTCTGATAGAGTAGTACTCAGTCCCCCTCCTGATTACCACGAACGCGGGCATCCACGCTCTGGTGGCCCTTGTCTTCAAGTATACAGTTGACGTTACTAAAAGTCAATTTCGGTGCTCACAGCTAAATAGCCCAGGATCTTCCGCGAGATGGATCAGATGAATCTGGATTTTCTCGGTGGGTTCTCTCCTGAGGATACGCAGCGCCTGCGATCGATCCTCACGGCTCTAGCTGACCGGAGCGCAACCACAACACACTAAATTACGATCCTCAGGTGATCGGCGCGGAAGACTTCGTGAAGAAAAAGTGTGATTAGCTGTAAGAAAACGGGCAAGGAAGCGTTTCCCGAGTCCACAATCAAGCGGTAATTAGCCAGCACACGCATAGGACAGCCCTATGTAGAACGATCAGTTTGGTCTAAATGGGTAGCTGTGATATGATGATTTTTGGGCATCCCGTGTCTAAACTAACCAACATGCATACACAATCAGAGTATCTTAAGAGCCGATTTTATAAATAGATGGCCTAAGTAGCCAAGACAGCTCTATTTTGGAACGGATATCCCAAGTAGCCAGTACAGCTAGAACCCGTATGTATCAGTTATGTTGGTCGCTTTCGGAGGAAAATCATGCTCGGAGAGCCTAGTTTACTTATGTATTTATTACAAATGAAAAATACAATTTTTTATAAACTTGACAAACACTAGACTATTGTGGTATACTATAAAGTAGGAACAAGAGCAACCACAACGCTCTTGCTTCCAACAGAAGCGGCTTCGGCACTTCCCTTCTTCTGTGCTACCCCAGTAATGCCACTGAACATCCCCTCTGTCGATTGGACGAGGAGCCAGGAATACGACCACGGTGCTCTGACATTCCAGAGCCCGCCCGAACACCTGACTTACCAGACAAAGAGGTGCCTGGGCAACCAGCACACAAGGAGATCACATCATGAATGCTACCATTAGCGACCTCAAAGGCTTACAACCCGAGGTGAAGACGAAACTTGAGTTTGAAGGGATCAGGAACACTCAGCAGTTCTTGGAGCGCACCCGGACGCCGCAGCAGCGTACAGAACTTGCCCACAAGGTAGGCGCGACCCCTGTTGCTCTCAAAGAGTTAGCCAACCGCGCTGATCTGATGCGCTTAGCTGGAGTCGGGGGAGACTTCTCCAATATGTTGGAAGAAGCCGGAGTCAATAGCTGCAAGGAACTGCAACACCGGGTTCCTGAGAAGTTGTACACCTCGCTCGCAGCCATCCATACCGACAAAAAGATTGGGCATCGCGCCCCCGCGCTTGCTCAGGTGACCGAGTGGATTGCCGAAGCAAAGAAGTTATCGGCAACCTCACCGGAGTAATCACTCCCTCAGCGACAGCGCCGTCGCCTACAGGATCCGCTACCCTTGTGGTAGTGGATCTTTGTGTCTGGACAACAAGAATGAGCACAAAACACAACACCCGGCGTAAGCTCATTGCCGGGTTGTACTGGCTACTTAGCACATCCGTTCGGATAAAGCCGCTGTACGTAGAATAGAGTGTTGTGCTGGCTACTTGGGATATCTGTTCCAATACAAGTGTGCTAACGATGAGCTCTCCTCACATCTTTTCCTCATTCTCCACAGAACGGGCAAGGTTTACCGCAGTGCTCATTTCCCTATCATTTTAGAACGGATATCCCAAGCGCAATGCCTCTGCGAGGCAGAGAAGAGGATGATACATCGCATATAAAACGTAAAAGCGGTAGAAGTATGCGACGTAACGAAGGAAGTAGCCAGCACTGGGTGAAGGAAGCTGAAAGAGTTGTCCATTTTGTTCAAGACAAGATCCCTTTGTGAGAGGTATACTTCCATTGGCGACGACTGCTCACACAAAAGGGGGCGAAACGTTCACCAAGGAGAAAGGAGGTGAGATGTGACCCACACAACTCACCCTGTGGCCAGAATACTGCACCTTTTTCAAGATCATTTTGAGGGACGACTTGCGCAAAAATGAGAATCAAAATCAGAGGGAGACTTTAGACCATGCAAAAAAGCAACGTATTTTTCGATGTCGTGATGTCACTGGATGGCTTCATCGCCCCGGAAGGGATGGACATGGCCCATGCAAACGACCCGGAATACAAACAGTGGATGAACAAATGGATGGAACTCCAGCATTGGGTTTTTCAGCAGCAATTCTTCCTCGAGAATCTCAACCTCGGCGAAGGCGGCGAAACAGGTCAAGACAACAGCATGTTGGAAGAAACCTTTCAACGCACCAGCGTCAGCATCATGGGGAAGAATATGTTCAGTGGCGGCGAGCGCTCCTGGCCCGAGGAGGCCCCTTTCCATACCCCCGTCTTTGTCTTGACCGACGAAGTGCGCCAACCATGGGAGCGCCCCGGCGGCACGACGTTCTACTTCGTCAATGACGGCATGGAAAGCGCGCTTCGTCGAGCGCGAGAGGTTGCCGGAAACAGAGATATCAGAATAGCGGGAGGAGCCAATGCTATCCAACAGTATCTCAACGCGGGGTTGGTTGACGAGTTCACGATCCACTATGCGCCGGTGTTGTTTGGCCACGGCATCCCGCTCTTTGCGAACATGAACCCCGATATCAAGGTGAAAATTAGGGAGGCCGTCCCATCTAAAGAAGTTACCCATGTCACGTACGAAGTTGAAAAGGAATGAGGTGAGTAATTTGATCTATAGTTTCACAATTCGGATATTCTCAAACAGGCTTCAGTTTTTACATTCGCCGCCAAAAAAACCCCTGAACGGAAAACATCACTCGAGTAGCTGAGCTTCGAGAGCAGCCAGATAAGCGGCAGGGTCCTTGCGGAAACGGAACTGCTTGCGACGAGCTTCCTGGCG
>Ga0209647_1000967_pt1 | contig 25574 bp, 33 predicted proteins | sample GraSoi_2013_60cm_FD_185827 | JGI IMG/M metagenome (GOLD analysis project Ga0209647, IMG submission 185827) | Grasslands soil microbial communities from the Angelo Coastal Reserve, California, USA - Sample 9_17_2013_60cm (SPAdes) (version 2) | ecosystem: Environmental > Terrestrial > Soil >... | reverse complement strand
TGTGAATCAACAGCTCCACTGCTTGGCGCTTGAACTCCTCGTTGTATCTTTTTTGAACCTTCTTTTCCTTCACGGTTTCTCTCTCTTTACTTTGAGTTTCCGTGTCCGCAAGATCAGAGGAGGTTCACTCGGCGATTGCTAATTATCTTCAGATCTCTCTCGCCCGACGGCGAAACCTCTCAGTGTGGATCCCATTCTGTCCGGTAATGCAACTCTGCAGCTAAGTCTTTCCGAAACTTGGCGTGATAGAGAGTTTTTGCCTTTGTGAGTTCTTCCTCCTTAAGGCCGGATGCTTCAGAAAAATCTGTTTCAATGAGAGAGGCGCCTTTGAAATCGGTTTCTCTAAGCACGCACTCGAACTTAGCCCGATCGAGCTTGGTGTTCACAAAAGAACAGCCTGCTAATACGGCATGAATCGACGAATGGGGGCCCACGTTAAAAATCACGTCTGCGCAATCAGCATCGCGGAACGATGCTAGTACTAATTCACACTGGTTAAAATGCGCTTTTCTGCAATCGGCAAAGCTAAAGTCCGTCTCGCCGAGCAAGCAATCGTCGAACATAGTACCAACGCATTTTGCATTGTTAAAATTGCATTTCGTAAAATCTGTCTCCTGGACGATTGCAAAGCTCAGGCGGGCGCCCCTAAAACGAGAGCCTTTAAATCCGACAGCTAAGAATTTCGAACCATGAAACTTGCGTCGCACTTCGTCGGAAACCGAGGCTATTTCTCCGATCGTGGGCACGTCGTCCGAGAATTGGCACCGTTGAAATTTGTTGATTGTGCACTGACTAAAAAAAATGACGTCCCTCGGAAATCGGTGTAGGGAAAATAAGCAAAATTCATGTCCATAGGTCCTAAAGAGGAGTTGCAAAAGAACGTCCTGTACGCTTTAACTTTCCGAAGGCTCCCATGTGTTAAGCGGGCGCCTCTTGTTAGCCCTAGCTCTGTTTCCGAATTCTGAGCGAGGCCGGTCCAGGTGGCGGGCTTGACAGAAATATCCTCAAAGTCGAGTGAGCTAAAGGTTCGAATGCCTATTCTATCTAACGCTCTTTCAAGTTGCATCCCGACTAACCGCCAAGCCGAAAGCCGCTGTCCTTCTGCGAGTATTGCGTATCCGTCCTTGTCGACATTATAACGCAGGTTCCGGTCCCATTCGAGCACCATAAACGAACAAGTAAACCCCAGTAGTGAAGTAATGAGTCCTGCGGGAAATCCTTCCCAGAATCCTAGCAGGCGACTCACCCAGGCGATGCGGGAGACGTGAAGCGCTCTTCCTTCGAGGGTCTTGCTAAGCAGTCCCAAGGCATTTGCTGTAAATCCAAGGGAGGCGGCAAATACTAGAATATGGAAACTAATAATCCACCAGTCACGCATCCGCAGCGATCTCGCCCAGATTAAAATCAACGTGATTGGTACTAGCCAGTAAGCTAGAAAAATCGAAAGCGCAGACTGAAATTTTGAGAGGGCAAGGCGCACTAGGAAAAGGCGTGGGAAATGTTAATTTTCCACATCACAGCTTTCTCAACTTCGGTGACTACGCCCTGTCGCTGAAAGCCAAGTGCGGCGATTTTCTGACAACCCTGCTGAGCAATCGAGTAGACTGCATAAAGGTAGCCGTCACATTGGTGCAGCAGCCTGAACTCATGATCACTGACCAGCAACTCGCTCGGCTCCCGCACCAGCGCTAAAAGGCTGCGACCGAGCTGATCACCGAACTTGCCTTGGGCAATCAAATCACGCAACAGGTACGGACTTCTGCTCGCTCCGATCAATCGCACACCCGGCGCAACCTGCAGCGGCGCGCTTTCTTCGGGCGGCTGCAACATCACTCGCGAATTTCGCTCTCAAATGGTTGCGACTGCTGCTTAGCTTCCTGTTTCTTCTTCGCAGCCACGGTTAATTCGCCCTCGCTATCTGCGCAACAATGAGCCTGCCCAGCAAGCCGTTAAAAAATTCGTTGTTCGTCATGTGCACAAGTTCTCGACAGTCGAAAACTCACCACCCGATCCTGGCAGTGACAGGTAAACCCGCCGTCGCAGCACGGTTCCACGTTGCCAAAAAACCGGTTGTGATGTGGGTGATGCCGGTACCAGTCCCGTTGCGCTGCCGTGCAGGTGCAGCGTTGGTCAAGATCGTCATCATCGGCATGCACCGACACGGCCAGCACGAATGCCGCGATTAATAGTGCGTTTCTCATTGGTGTCGGTTGTTTAGTTGCTGTCGTCTTCATTTGATGCGTGGCTGTCATGGTTGTCCGTCGTCACACTTTTGATTGTCTTAGTAGGCACCGGGTCCGGGTTGTCGAACCGGCCTGCGTAGTCCAGCTCCCGCTGACACGCCGTTGAAAAATTGTCGAAGTAGTTCTGGTCGTATGGCCTGTGCTCGTGGTCCTCAGCCTGTTGTACCCGCAGCATCGCACTCCACATCGGAGACGTGAAGCGCTCTTCCTTCGAGGGTCTTGCTAAGCAGTCCCAAGGCATTTGCTGTAAATCCAAGGGAGGCGGCAAATACTAGAATATGGAAACTAATAATCCACCAGTCACGCATCCGCAGCGATCTCGCCCAGATTAAAATCAACGTGATTGGTACTAGCCAGTAAGCTAGAAAAATCGAAAGCGCAGACTGAAATTTTGAGAGGGCAAGGCGCACTAGGAAAAGGCGTGGGAAATGTTAATTTTCCACATCACAGCTTTCTCAACTTCGGTGACTACGCCCTGTCGCTGAAAGCCAAGTGCGGCGATTTTCTGACAACCCTGCTGAGCAATCGAGTAGACTGCATAAAGGTAGCCGTCACATTGGTGCAGCAGCCTGAACTCATGATCACTGACCAGCAACTCGCTCGGCTCCCGCACCAGCGCTAAAAGGCTGCGACCGAGCTGATCACCGAACTTGCCTTGGGCAATCAAATCACGCAACAGGTACGGACTTCTGCTCGCTCCGATCAATCGCACACCCGGCGCAACCTGCAGCGGCGCGCTTTCTTCGGGCGGCTGCAACATCACTCGCGAATTTCGCTCTCAAATGGTTGCGACTGCTGCTTAGCTTCCTGTTTCTTCTTCGCAGCCACGGTTAATTCGCCCTCGCTATCTGCGCAACAATGAGCCTGCCCAGCAAGCCGTTAAAAAATTCGTTGTTCGTCATGTGCACAAGTTCTCGACAGTCGAAAACTCACCACCCGATCCTGGCAGTGACAGGTAAACCCGCCGTCGCAGCACGGTTCCACGTTGCCAAAAAACCGGTTGTGATGTGGGTGATGCCGGTACCAGTCCCGTTGCGCTGCCGTGCAGGTGCAGCGTTGGTCAAGATCGTCATCATCGGCATGCACCGACACGGCCAGCACGAATGCCGCGATTAATAGTGCGTTTCTCATTGGGAAGGACCAAGCTCGACTTGGCAGATGAATTCTCTCTTGGACGGTTTCTTCTTCGGTTTCTGTTCGTTGTTCGTTGTAATCTCAGTCATACCGTATAATACGGCAATACCGCATTATTATCAAACTTGATTTTACGGCAATGCCGCATCACGTTTGATGCATGACCGGCGACGATATTGAACAACCGTTGACCACAGAACTGCTCGAACGATTGAGAGTCTACGTTGAAGGCAAACGTGGCCGTAGCCGCGACCTGGCTATAGAGCTTGGCATCGAACCTTCAAGTGTGAGCGACTGGCTCAATGGCCGGACTGTTCCCTCATTGGAGCATGGGCTGCGTATCCAACAGATCCTGGCCCGCAAACGGGTGCCAAGACAACCAAAGCCCCGCTCACCCGAATGATTCCGTCCGGCAGCAGTCCAGCTGGAGCGAGATCTCCCAGGCAATCCAAACGGATCACCGATCCGGATTTACACAATCGACCAGCAAGACAGCGAACCCCACACTTGCGGTTGGTCGGTGAATGGTTCGGGAGGAGAGACGCTTTAGTTAGACGCATTGCGGCAGCGAGTGAAGGCAAGCCCGGAGTTGCGCGATGAGATCTTGCTTTCCGCGAGAATTGGTGTGCTAGACAGGCTGCTTAGATAGCATATCCCGTGCATGGCTCACGATTTCAGCAAGACGCTTGGCCTGCTCGCGAATTTGCTCTGGCCGTGTGTCCAGGGGGTTTAGTTCCCTTGCTGATGGGTGCATTATCCTCTCAGCATCCGGCCAGACTTTCCGAAGCCGGTCGTGTGCTTGATTTCCCAAAGCAACAGCGACCAGAGGCCGAACGATTTCGATTTGTCGCTTAAGAAACTCTATACACTGATCTTCGTAACCGGCCACGATTGGCATGGCTCCCATGGCGCTTCCCGGCTTGCAGCCCATGAGTGCATTTGTGAAAAACACGTCGGATGGATCGATCTTTGCCGATTCAAGGATCGGAAGCAGCTTCTTTAGCCAGAAGGAGGAGGGAACTTCGCCACCACGCCTTTTCGAGCGGTCATGCGACTCAATGCTGTCAAAGTTATGCGCGACAAGCATGATCGCTGCTTCAGGAAAGCACTCCTGCATCGGTCCCCAAGGCTCTCTGCCACGCCAAAGACCGCAGCCACCAGGAAAGAAGGCTGTACCCTGGATCAGGTCAGCGACGTTTCGACCTGTTCGGCCTACCTCCGGGTGGTAATTACGCACGATGGCATCCATTTCATCGAGAAGTTGCTGTACGACGTCGACGCTCTTGCGAATGGGCATTGTAAAGAAATTGCTATTGTCTGATAGCGAGGGAGATTCCGGCAACGACAAAGTGGCAGAAGCACTAGCTAAACGCTCTCCGATAGTGGTGTTCCCAAGGACGTGGCCGCCAAGCCCAAGCTTGCTCGAATCTTTGACATCAGCCCTTCAACCGTGTCCGACTGGTTCCACGCCAGAAAAAATCCTACCGCTGAACAGATCCTCGCCGTCCAAGAGTTACTGACCAAGCAGCGCCGACGATGCTCTAACTTGATGACAAACCGCTGCGAGACCGTCCGGCAGCCGTGCATGATAGCGCCACTTCATGCAGTGAGTCCCTTTGTCTGCCAAAGCGTCTTACCATGCATGCCGGGCTTAAGGTTAACCGGTCTTAACAAATCGGCCGGGCACTAGCCTCGACGCTCTTACGAATGCGGCGGATTCTCCCCATTTGGCTTCGGCGGTTCCCACAGATCCACGCTGCCGTTTGGCTGGACGATCCTAAACGCTTCGTTGAGCGGCTTGTCGTCGCCAGCCTGTTCCTGCGGGTAAATATCGATCGTAACCTGAAAACTGTTTTCGCTCGCCGGAATCAAAGGCAGCCCACCCGGCGCTGAGAGTTCCATCAGTTGGCGCTCGGACGGATAATGCTGCGGAAATCGTCTGGTCAGCACATGGATCGGCGTCGATCTGGCCGCCATATTGTGCAACGTCTTTTCGCCCTCAGCCATCGCTTGCAGCATTGCCTCCCTGAACTTCCCGTAGACCGAACTCGGATCTTTTTCGCCGTCATCCATCCACCGATAAAAGGTCGATAGCCCCATCTTGCATGCGTCAGCATGCGTCTCGAAACTCGCTCCCGGACATTCCTTCATCGAGCGTAATAGTCGGGCGGTGATACGCTCCACCCTTAGAGAGATCATCCCAGTTTTCTTGGTTGTCCCTTTAACCTTTTTGGGCTCCTTGACTGAAAGAGTGATCGAAGCCGGTTCCTGCATTTTTGCTTCTTTTTGCGACTCCGGCGCTGCATGCACGCCCGGGCCTTTAATTGTATTCTTCTGGCAATTGCGCCGCTCCATTTTCTGGAGCGCAATCTGCCGCTCGGCCCCGACTGACTGTGGCAACTTTTTCATTCGATATCGACTAAGGGGCCTCTGATATGAAAACTCAAGCATTCGTTCGTATGGCGGGGAGGATGATAGAAACCAAGGTACATTCTTGAATTCGAGATTGATTCGTTCCTCTACGGCTTGCCTCCATCCGCTAAACTAAAAGCACCCGCTTCTGGGGTGTCCCGCGCTCTCCACACCCGCACGTTCCCCATGATCTCTTCAATGTGCCAGGGCGGCCCGTAGAAACGCGTCGCGGCCAGCAAGTCGGTCCGCGCAATGATCATACAGTTCCGGCCGCTGAGGTTCGTTCATGAACCGGGCTGTTTTATCGGTTGGCCTTTCTACAGAGCAACTATATGACTTCGGATCATAGGGTTGCAGGTTCGAGCCCTCCCGGGTGCAAAACAAGTTCTATAGCTGATCTATAGCCGATATCGCCTTGCGAACAATGACTCACAAAAATCCGAGTATAGCCGAAGTATAGCCAATTTTTGCTTCCAACATGCTCCATAATCTCGCGCGCGGGCGTCGCTCATTTTCAGCCTTGAACGCTTTTGCACCGCCGTGCGATTGAAAACTTCGTGTGACACACCCAGCCTTTTCATGGCACGGCTTGGCGAGGCTAGACCAACATGTCTGTATCAATCCATCCAGGGGCGATTGCGTTCACCTGGATATTGAACGGTGCCAGCTCGATCGCCATCGATTTGGTCAGTTGGACCAAGGCCCCCTTCGATTCCAGCTGACTGGAGAATTGCGCGGAAATCCGACTTTCAGTTATTCTGTCCTAAGTCACGCATTTTCAACGGTGTACACCAAAAGTGACGGGAGCCGCAGGCGCGCGGTGCGTTGCAGTGTTCAAAGGCGCGCGGCAACACGTGCCACGGAGCAGCGTGCATGAATTGCAGGCGCTGATCGAACGAGAGAACGCCGATTCGCTGATCGGTTTTGGTGGCGGCAGCCCGATCGATACTTGCAAAGTAGGCTCGGCGGCGGAAACACGCTTCCCACGGAAGTGCGCCCATATACAGACCTTGGAGATAGCCTAAAATATCGCGGCTACCACCATTTCTGCCTCAACGTTACCAGCGTTGAGGAAACGGTTGCCAAGCTTCGTGCACGCGGCGTCGTGATCGTCACCGAGCCGTTCGTCTTGCCTGCCATCAGTCGCAAGCTCGCTTTCTTCGCCGACCCATTCGGCAACCTGATCGAACTCGCGGAAGTGCTGCCCTGATCGTTCGGCTCAAAGATAGGCAAAGCGGATGACGATGATGTCATCGGGTTGCACATTGCCCAGGGAGAGCGTGAAGAGGTTCCCGCGCTCCATTTCGACCAAAGCCGCAACAGGGTAGGCCTGGAAGCCGGTCAGGGTAACGGGTTTGTCTTGCACGGTGTTCACTCCGATGGGAGGTCATCATGGCACTTCGTGGAAAAAGCAATTTTGAAGTCGCGGGAACGGTGAGGTATACTCTCGCCCCGTGGAAGCGCTGGATTACGACTTTAATCTAAGCAAGCTGGAACGCGTGATGTCCGGGGCGGGTAAAGTTGCCGCGCTCGGTCATGAACTCGAACGGCGTGGGCTGAAGCGCACGATTGTGGTGACTGGGAAGACTTTGGGCGGGTCGGCGCTGCTTGAAAAAGTGACGGGAGCCGCAGGCGCGCGGTGCGTTGCAGTGTTCAAAGGCGCGCGGCAACACGTGCCACGGAGCAGCGTGCATGAATTGCAGGCGCTGATCGAACGAGAGAACGCCGATTCGCTGATCGGTTTTGGTGGCGGCAGCCCGATCGATACTTGCAAAGTAGCGAGCCATCCTTTTCTCGAAAAGCGCGAGATCATTCAGATTGCGATCCCGACGACGTTATCCGCGGCCGAATACACGTATGGCGGCGGCGTGACGGACGAGAAGACGCTCGCCAAATCGGTCGTTTCCGATCCGCGGCTGCAGCCGAGGACAGTGATCAACGATCCGGAGCTTACGCTCGAGACTCCGGAGTGGCTTTGGGTGGCGACAGGGATGCGCGCGCTCGATCACGCGATCGAGACAATCTACGCGAAGAGGCATCATCCATTGAGTGACGCATTGGGTGCGAAAGCGATCTCGCTGCTGGTGGAGCATCTCAAACCGTCGATCGAGACGAGCACGGCGGAGCAACTCGCGCATCGCGGGGAATGTCAATTCGCGGCGTGGTTTTCGATTTTTGGATCGATGAACACGCGCTTCGGAATTTCACATCTGCTGGGGCATCAGATTGGGCCGAGATGGAACATCGCGCATGGGATTACGTCGTGCATTACCCTGCCCCACGCTATGCGGTTCATGGCGGAAATCGCGCCTGAGCGATTTGGGCCTATCGCCGAGGGATTTGGCATTCCGTTCGATCGGGCGAACCCAAAGGCGAGCGCGCTCGCGTGCGCGGATCGCACCGCACAGTTCATTGCGAGCTTCGACGTGCCGCATAGTCTGAAAGATGTTGGCGTTTCGCGAAACGAAATTCAGCAGATCGTGCCGGCAGTCTTACACGAGGTTAAGGAACGGGCGGTGGTTGATAAGCCGATCACGGAGGCTGAGGTTCTCGCGCTGCTGGAAGCGTCGCACTGACTACCAACAAAGCTTTAAAGCGAAAAGCAGATCCCTCACCGTAATCCGCAAGAGGCGCGGCTTGGTTCGACGTCCAGATCCGGCGAACTTGCTTGGACTGGAAGGCGACCATGCTCCTGAAACGATGTCGCTGCGTAACCGCTCGGCAGCAAACTCAGATTGCAGCAAAAGTTCCGATTCGGTTGGCAAGCTCTACCTCGCTAGGAATAATCATGTTCGCCCCTAAGCATTTTATCGATATTTTTGTTTCCTGTCGTTATTTCATTGCATCTAGTCATTTGTAGCAGAGAGGAGCAGCTTTTATGTCCACCCCTAGCCAGGAAGATCGGCTTCAAGCCATTGAAGATCGGCTTGCCATCTACACGCTAATCGCTTCCCACCCACCCAGCGCGGACACGGCGGCAGCTAACTACACGCGCGAAGTCTATACAGAAGACGGGGTCTTTGATCGCGGTCCCAAACTTGAAGGCGCAAAGGGTGTCGACGCCATTGCATCCTTCACCTTGAAGCCGGAGCACAAGGAAGCGATCCAAAGCGAGCTTGCTCACTTCGCCGGCCTGCCCCTCATCGACCTACGCGGCAATGAGGCCATCGTCACCTCCTACCTCCAGATTCTTTGCCTCGATCACCAGGGCGAGCCGCGCGAGCTGCCAAATCATGGCATTTCGCAGGGTTACCGTATCCATCGCGTCGTCGCGAACCGCTGGCAGCTTATCAAAACCAACGGCGAGTGGATGATTAAGACCCGTACAATCCTGCCGATCGACGGCTCTCCTGAGCCTTTACAGCTTCTCTCGCAGGGTTTGAACGATGTTCTTAAGAGCAGGCAGGCGGAAGCCTCGCCATGCATGATTGGAAAGGAACAGAATGAGTAATCACACCGCATTAATTCAGGATCTCTTTGCAAACATCACCCGGGAGGGTTGGTCCACGAAGTTCAATGAGATAGAACCCGATGCTCACCCGGTTGAGTAATTATTGGGCCGATTAAACTGAAATTTGGCTCTTCTTAATATCGGACCCGCGCACGACGGCCGGCCTTCACCGATAGCCCTTTCACGAGACTTATCGCGGTTCTCGTATCGCTTGGCCGTGCTCTCTTATAGCCGGGTTACATCTCGAGCACGATGAAATCCGCCGGTGTCCGCTGTCTTATTATTAGCTGACTGCGATCCGCGCTAGGTTCGCCGTCGCTGATGCGCCATCGCGCCCTTAGCTTCTGCGTCGACGCTGTTGCTGGTTATGCCAGTGCTCTTCAGCTTCGAGCTTGAATCGGATTTTCGGATGCAACTGCGCGCCGTAACGCTCGAGCAGATAACGCCGCGCATCAGGAGTGTCTGACGGAATTAGCGGCACATAGTAGACTGGCGGCGGCGGTTGTGGCGGTCGCCCTGGTAGCCAAGCTAACATCCGTAGCCAGCGCCGCAGAGTTGTCGTCTTAGTCTGGCATGGCAGAGAAAAGCTATCGTCGCGGTATTCAGCAAGGTGAGGCGATGAAAGTTTCGGCTCAAGACGCTTCTTGGTTTCCAACAAACCGGCGAGTCTGCAAGGATTTACGGTGGCGAGACCTGCGCAACCGGCAGCAGTGACTGGGATCGCGGCTAAGGCTCGGCCGATCCCCAGTAGTGATCCATTTGGCGTTAAGAGATTCGAGCGATCGAGGGCGAAAACGCCCCAGGGTTACACGCGTGCATTTAATTCGGTCTCGCGGGAGTTGATCGGACTTCCCCTAACCCGTAAACAGCAAGACGAGATCCGGGCGCAGCGACCGAAGCTCAAGCCCGAAGAGATCGATAAGAACATTTACCGCACCCCGGAAATCCGCGAGCGCGCACCGCGGGACATGCCTAAAAGGCGCAAGCCTGGATGGGTTTGTTGCCAAATCGTTATTCCAAGGCCAGTCGCGGAAGGATTGGTTTTTTTGGCTAGGAGCATGGCCGACAGAGAGCAAGCGGAGCGCTTGGATGAGCCACGAGGGTTTCGGCGGCGCTATCCGAAGACAAAGAACTTCTATGTTACAGAGGCGCTCAATTCTCTGTTAGCCGACCACGGGTTGTCCCAGTTTTGCGTGTCGGAGGCTGAGCCAGCGCCCGGCCGCGTTCGTCGGTTTGTTATTCGCGCGGATTGAACCAACTGAGTCGCTGTAATTTGAAACTTTACTCAAGTCCACGTTTTGAAAAGGTGTTGCTGTGAGCTGGACCTTCTCCTTCGCCGATTTGAAAGACGGCTTTCAAATTCTCTTTTTTGTTGTCACGGCTTCCATCGCAATCCTCAGCTATCGTCAAGCGAAGAAGAGTCTATTCTTTCCTATCCGGACCGAGCTATTCAAAGAACGAATCAAGCTGTTTTCGACACTACTGACCTTATTCCAAGGGAAAAATCGAGTCCAACTTCTTGAGGATATGGGACTTACCGAATTGGTTAAAATGAATTTGGCGCTCCTGTCGGATCACTACATTTCGACTTTCTTGAATCAAGAAATACCAACCCAGAATCGACCATATAGTAGAGCCAAAGCTTCGACAGTCTTCATGCCCGAAAGAAAGCATGATCTTCCAATTCTAGGCGAATCTATAGCCGTCCCTTTCTTGGATATCGATAATCTTCGCCCCCGAGAAGGTGAAAGCAAGAGGAGCGCGTGGAGCCGCTATCGTCATAGAAACATCCCGCTTCCTGACGCATTCATAGAAACTGAGACGCGCCTAACGGAGTTGGCATGTTCTCCGCTGACGCCAGAAAAATGCGTGGCTCTTTTGCAAGAGTACATTGGTTTGCTAAATGACAACGCTCACCGCATAGCGCCGGAGCTGGAAGAGATCGCTCGGGAGCTACCCGACCGATGGCCCGAACTTAACCAGATCAATCCAGACGAAATCTTCTGGGTCCTCAACCGCATCAATCCTAAAATGGTGGCTATGCCGTATCCGGTTTTATGCCGCAAAGAGCACAGAGTTCCCTCGAAGGAGAAGTTCTGCGATGCGGCATAAAAGGGTGCGTGTACCAAGTGTATTGATACGGCTTCTCGCCTCAAACCCAGAGAAGAAGATGCGCTATGGCACTACGCACTTCGGGTCCGCCAACACTTCTTCGTTCCGAACAATCGAACAAGCCCCAGCGCCGGTCGGACTACGCCGACTCCGTGCACGCGTACTCAATCAATTCGTCCGGGTCTATGCCTCCTGGTGGGATAGCTCCGGTGGCGGTATGGAAAATACCAGAGTTCCAAGCGGCCAGCCGGGCGTAAGCCCCTACCTTTGCGGGGTCGGCGTTGCACGCTGCGGCCAGCTGTTTTACTCGCGTGGCCAGCTTCTGGCCCCAGTCGTTCTTGGCCGCGGCGTCCCCGATGTCTTGCTCTGGTTCACCCAGGGCCGGCGTTGGATCGATCGCTACGAGTTCACCGTAGCTGCCGAGCAGAAGGTTGCCCGCATGAAGATCACCGTGAAGCAGGACTGATCGCTGTTCCGGACGCTGGCTGCGCCCGATGGTATCGACAAGGGCGATCATTGAATCGTGATGGTAGCGCAACAATGGGTTTAGTGCGTGTAGATGACGCGCGTTGGCCGCGAGCTGCGCGGCGAGGCGCTGGAGGCCCGACGGAAGCGAGCCGCGAACCGATGAGGCCGAGACGCGAACGAGCTGCTGGAGACACTCAGCGATTCGTCGGCCGTCTGGATCATCAAGGGGTCGCCACGCAGTTCCAGGAGCAATGCGGCCGATCAGTAGGGCTGCGCCATTCTCCTCTAAAGACTCAGTCAGCAGAGGGGCAGCACCGCAGCCCGCCCAGCCGGACAATGCAATGACTTGTTCTTGTGATTCGTGTGCAAGCGGGCTGAGCTTAAGAATGGCCTGCGTCCCATCTTGGCATCGACACGGCAAGACATAGCTGAAGTATCCCTGTTTGAGTGACTCTCCAGTCCATTCAATCTGCCAACGGCTCAAACGCTGTTCAATCGTCTCAGGAAGTGCTTGGATCCATGTCCATAGCTTGCCGCGCGGCGCATCCGCAGAGGCTTGCTGGATCAAGGTCCTGCTGGGAGGCGGAAATCGCATCGCAAGCAGTGGCTCGTTGTGCATGTTCATCCAATCCTCCTAAGCCTCGGGACCTTAATCCTCTGTTAAGTTTCGTAGACAATCTCTGAAATCAAGTGTCAGCCGATCCGAAATCGGACGACGACATAGCATGATCCAATGACGCGAAAATAGGGCTTCCATGAGGTGACCGGGGCTTGCCGTACTTTCTCAGTTTGGTGACCCGTAACGACGTCCAGAGAGCATCGATATCAAATTTTAATTCGGGAGGAAGCATGCGACTGGATCGCCGCCGGACCGCAAGCTGCCGTGATCAAACCAAAGACCACCACCAGGCTAAGGGCTACTGGAAGACCAAAAAACTTCGACATCTGCCCAATCACCGCCGGTCCGATCAGAAAACCAAAATAGCCCAACGTGGTAACGGCGGCGATGCCGGGCCCAGGCCCCAAGACCGGATCACGCCCGGCCGCGCCAAAGAGGATGGGCACTAGGTTAGAAATGCCCAGTCCAACTACGACAAAGCCGGCAATGGCTAAGATGGGACTCGGTACCAAAAGGGCGGCCATTAGCCCGACAGCGATCAGCGCACCGCTCAAGCGCATCATAAAGCGCTCGCCAAAGAAGGCGACGACGCGGTCTCCAACAAACCGGCCCAAGGCCATCGCAGTCGAGTAACTAGCGTAACCGACCGCCGCAACCGCGACGGGAACGGCAACCACTTGCAGCATGTAAACCGCCGCCCAGTCTTGCAGAACACCTTCACTGAATAAGGCGATAAAGGTGAGGATGGCGACAAAAAACAATGATTTGCTAGGCAGGCGAAATGGCTTCCCACCCTCGCTCTCCCGGAAAGATGTATCGCTCAATAGGTGAGAATAAAAGAGCAGGTCGACCAGCAGAATCAGCGAGCCGACACATAGGAGATTAGTTATGGGCGTAGAACCCAGACCGAGGGCTGCGCTAGTCAGAAAGCCTCCGGCAAGACCGCCGACGCTCCAGAGCGCCTGGAACGAAGACATGATCGGTCGCCCGTAACACTTCTCAACGACCACAGCCTGGGCGTTGATTCCAACGTCGACAACGCCTTTGGCCGCGCCGAACAGAAGCGCAGCCACAACAAACAGGATCAAACTCGGCGCTAGCGCAATAGAGACGAGGCACAATCCAAAGCAAGCAACGCTGACTGCGATGGAAAGCCTACTCCCAAAATGTCGCACCGCTTGGCCGGCAACCGGCATCGAAAGGATCGCCCCAACAGCGACCGCGAGCAGCACGATGCTTAGCGACGAATCACTTAGCTGGAACTTCTGTTTGAACGCGGGAATATGGCCGGCCCAGATGCCGAAGCCGAGCCCGTCAGCTAAGAACATTGCGTAGGTTGCATGACGGGCAGCGCGTACACATTGTGTCGAGCGGTTAGCAGCATCGAAAGAGCGAAGTTTGTAAGATTTAAAATTTTTCAGCATTGAGCGCGCGCGAGACAGTTTTCACGCGCAAGAAAAGGATTACAAATCTGGTCGAGAAGCGAAAGGTGTAAGTCGTTCGTTCAGACAAGCTGGGATAATGGGTGTAGCGATATAACGACTTCAGGTTTCAAGTTGCTACAGTCAGCGGATGGATCCCAAATTGGTCTCATCCACAGTTATTGAATGCGCGCCCGTCGGGCCGCTGTCTCCATATATCGAGCCCTACGGTGCCCTTCTCAACGAACAGGGTTTTACGTCAAGTTCAGTTCATGAGCAGATCCGAGTGATCGTGATGTTCAGCCAATCGCTGCAACGGTCTGGCTGCGAAATCCGCGATCTGGACGAATCCGTTACAGAACGGTTCTTGTCCGATGAACTCAAAGACCGGTGGCCACATTTATGCGCGCCGGCTGCCTTGCGTCGCCTTCTGGCCATGTTGCGCGGGGTCGGTGTGGTACCGCCCAGCAAATCGGCTCCGCCACGAAGTCTAGTGCAACAGCTTACGGACAATTATCGACAGTTCCTCGTGGAAGAACGAGCCCTGTCACCGGAGACCGCTGATGCATGGGTGCGGTTCATCGACGAGTTCCTCTCAGAACGTTTTAGCGCCAGTGCTCTGAAACTCTCTGAGCTTCGCGCTGCCGATGTGACTGCGTTCGTTCAGCGGCACGCACATCGGCACAGCCCATCGCGAGCGAGAAAACTCGTCACCGCGATGCGATCATTCCTACGGTACTTGCGCTACAAAGGGTTAATCGATGCCGAGTTGGACAGAGCTGTACCTAAGGTGGCTCGATGGTCACTGTCCAGTCTACCGAAGCATCTCCCAGCAGCGGCGGTGCAGCGGGTGTTCGATGGATGCGATTTAGAGACGTCCGCCGGTCGACGCAACTACGCCATTCTGCTTTTGTTGGCTAGATTGGGGCTGCGGGCGGGCGAAGTCGTCAAACTAAACCTCGAGGACATCGATTGGGACAACGCTCTGATTACGGTCTGGCGAAAAGGCAGGCAACGAGCCCAGCTACCGCTGCCAGCAGATGTGGGTCAAGCTATTGCAGGGTATTTGCGCCGTGACCGTCCACGATGTCATTGTCGTTGCCTCTTCATTCGTGACCGTGCTCCAATTGTCGGGTTCGGCGTCGCGCACGCGATCTCCAAGATCGTGCAGTGTGCGCTGGAAAGAGCGGGTGTCGAATCGGCGCGCAAGGGTGCGCACCTGTTGACCAACATGACTCGCTTTTTTGTTTTTCGCTTCAAGACGGTACTTTGGCGAGCTAACGAAGCAACGCTCTGATCCAAGCATCCTTCAACGTTTGAGCGGGTAGCTAAGATCCGTACTCATCCGGCCGTGATCAATGCCGATCGATTGGCGTTCATCGAATCCTGAACTTCGTCAAAAAGCTCTGGCTGCCACTCGTTCAGGTACGTGGTGCGTCGAGACAGCTTGACTATATGAGTATATGCTCCTATATAACGATTAGAGAGCATATGCCCTTAATTTCAAAGCAACGCAATTATGAACGAGGCTGATATTCTAGTAAGCGGCGCGACCGGTCGTACCGGGGGTGCCGCCATTGATACCCTGTTGGGGATGGGAAAACGCGTCCGGGCTTATGTGCGATCGGATGACGAGCGGGCGGCGGCCCTGAGGCAACGCGGAGTTGATATTGCCGTCGGCGATTTCACCGATATCGATCACATCCGTGCGGCCATGGAAGGCATCCGCTCAGCGTATTTTCTTCATCCAATCGCGCCGGGTATCATCGGCGCCGCCGCTTATTTCGCGCAGGCCGCGAAGGAAGCCGGCGTCACAGCGATCGTCAATATGTCGCAGATTTCGGCGCGGCGAGAGTCAAAGAGCCACGCCGCTCGGGATCACTGGGTTTCCGAGCGGGTCTTCGACTGGTCAGGAGTGGCGACGACGCATCTCCGCCCCACCTTCTTTGCCGAGTGGCTCATCTACCCGCATTGGAGGAAGGAGATCTGGGCCAAGAAGAAGATCGAATTTCCCTTCGAGAATGGGCGTCACGCTCCGATCAGCACGGAGGACCAAGGACGGGTCATCGCCCACATCCTAGCAAAGCCAGAAGGCCATGAAGGTAAGATTTACACCCTCCATGGTCCGGTCGAAATGAACCATACCGAAATCGCCGCCGCTATGAGCGAGGTGCTCGGGGCGAAGATCGAATACGCGCCGACTTCGATCCAGGAGTTCAAGCATACGATGGAGGAGTTGCACAAGTTCCCCCCGTTTCGCGTGCAGCACCTCGTCGAAGTCGCCCAGAATTACCGGGAAGGTATTTTTGCGGGGACCAACGATGTGGTGGAAAGGATCACCGGAACGCCGGCGCTATCGGTCCCGGCTTTCCTCGAAAAACATCGGAAGGCTTTTGCCTGACGAGGACAGTCAGGCTTCCAACAATTTAACAATTTATGAGGAGTTAGGGATGCCGCAGATCAACCAACCACTCGGGATCGATCAGTGCAATTGTTTCGCCATAAGGAAGGCGGCCCGGCGGATCTCCCGTTTCTATGACGCCCATCTTGAGGCCTCGGGGCTTCGGATCACGCAATTTCTGACCTTGGCGGCCTTAAACGAACTGGGAAGCGCCGCGGTCAGTGCTCTTGCAGAACGGCTCGACATCGAACGGACCGCGATGGGGAAAATGGTGGAGTTTTTGCAGCGCGACGGCTTAGTCACAATTAAGCCGTCGCCCACTGACGGTCGAAGCCGCCTCATCGAACTCACCGGGAAGGGAGGCCGTCTGCACAAAAAAGCGGCCCCGCTTTGGGAGAAAGCGCAACGACAGTTCAAGCAACTGAATGGAGCCAAAAGAGTAACTGCACTACAACAGGGACTCGCAGAGATGACAGTCGGTGATGTGGCAACTGATTGATCTGATGAAACAGAGAACAACTAAAACGAACGAGCCACCAAAATTCTGGTGAACGGAACGGAGGTTTACAGAGAACAGCTATGGATAATTTAGATATATCTTGGCTATTTGAGCTCGCCATTAATCCCGGTCGATTTGAGGATTTTAAGGCTCTAATGGCGGATACGATTGAAGCGACCCAAAGTGAGGTCGATTCACTGAATTACGGGTGGACTATCAGTGATGATCATCAAGTCTGCCACGTCTATGAACGCTACCGGGACTCCGCCGCCGTCATGATGCATTTGGAGTCGTTCGGCGCGAACTTTGCCGTGCGGCTAATGGAGGCGGTGACGCCCGCACGCCTGGTTGCCTATGGCACACCGAGCCCACAGGTGAAGGACGCGCTGGCCGGGTTGAGCCCCGTTTACATGGCGCCCTTAGGGGTCTTTAGACGATAACGAATTCGATTCGGCACGTTTGCTCAAAATGGGCTTTCCCGTCCATAGATGCGCTGGCGCGCGCAACAGCGCGCGTGCCCATGGGTCGGATCGGGGAAGCAAACGATCTCGCAGGTCTCGCTCTTCTATTAACCTCGCCCGCGGGCTCCTTCATTAACGGCAAAGTCAGCGGCATCGATGGCGGCGCCAGTGAGGGGTAGCAAGTGGGCCCGCCGTCGATTTCGGCAATTACCTCACCTTCGGTGGAAAAGCCTAACGAACTAACCAACAAGTAGACTCAACTAAGTAACAAATAATCCAAATCTACCAATTATCATGAAAACCAATTCCTACGAAAACAAAGTTGCTTTGGTAACCGGCGGAACGTCCGGCATTGGCAAGGCGACGGCCCTCGCTTTCGCTAGCGCCGGCGCCAAGGTCGTCCTGACCGGCCGGCGCGAAAAAGAAGGAAACGAAGTCGTCGCCGAGATCAAGAAGCGTGGTGGTACCGCATCCTTCTTCAGGGCCGATTTCGCCAAGGATTCCAATATCCGGGCAGCTGTTGATTTCGTCCTGACAACCTACGGTCGTCTCGATGTCGCCTTTAACAATGCCGGTGTCGAAGGTGGTGCCCCGTTGGATCAGGTCACCGAGGAACAATACCGAAAGGTCTTCGACATCAATGTCTGGGGCGTCCTAAATTCCATGAAGCACGAGGTAGCCGCCATGCTCAAGACAGGCGGTGGCGCAATTGTCAACACCTCTAGCGCTCTGGGCCACGTCGGTATAGCGCAAGCCAGCGTCTATGTCGCGTCAAAACATGCGGTCGAGGGACTGACCAAGGTGGTAGCACTGGAATTTGCTAAGGACAACATCCGCGTCAACACGGTGGCTCCAGCTGGGGTCGCAACCGACATGGTCGACCGCTCTTTCGGCAAAGAAGGCGCCGGGCGCGACGGCTTCACAGCCTTGCATCCGGTGGGTCGTCTCGGCACCAGCGAGGAGATCGCAGCTGCCGTCCTCTACCTTTGCTCGGATTCCGCCGGGTTCACCACCGGATCTTCACTCGCAGTCGATGGAGGCTTCCGGGCCTGGTAACCCTTCCGCTAACGCACATTAGAAGAAAATATATATGCACACTGAAGATTACATCGGAGAGAAGACAGGGCTCCTTCTCGTAGATCCTTACAACGACTTCCTATCTCCGGCGGGCAAGCTTTGGCCACAAGCCAAAGAGGTGGCAGAGGAAGTGAACCTTCTATCCAACCTGAAATCGATCGTTGACGTAGCTCGTCGGTCAGGCATCAGAATCTTCTCTGTTCCCCATCACCGCTGGGAACCGGGCGACTACATCCATTGGAAGCACGCGACTACCAGGCAGCTCGCCGGCGCTAAGAACCAGATCTTCGCGAAGGGTACCTGGGGCGGGCAGTGGCATCCAGATTTTGTCCCGCGGGAGGGCGGTGCGCCGTCACCGGCGCAAGCCGTCGACAAAAAAGGAAGCCAGGAGTTCTCCCACGAATGCGAGATCACTCCTGGCTGTAACGTTTAATCGCTTCGCGCCTTCTAGGACACGCTAGACTCTATTACCGCAGGCCACCGCCAACGAGAAGAATCTCGCCAGTTAGCCAGCGGGAATTGTCCGACGCTAAAAAGACTGCGACATCCGCGATGTCATCTGGTTGGCCGATCCGACCTAACGGTGTCTGAGAGACAAGCACCTTCTCCAGATCGGAGCCAATGATTCCACCGCTATGCGTACCTTCGGTTTCCACCATGCCAGGATTCAGGCTATTGGCCCGGATCTTCCTCGGACCGAGTTCTCTAGCTAGGACACCGGTGATCGCGTCTAGAGCGCCCTTGGTGCCGGTATAGACCGCACTGTTCGGTGGTGTGACTCGAGAAGCCCCCGAACCAACGTTGATGATGCTGCCACCTTCGCCGAGGTATTTTACGGCCGCTTGCGTGGTGAGCAGGGGACCAAGCACATTAATGTTAAAATGCCGGTGGAAATGCTCTTCGGTAATACCTTCAATTGGACTGAATTCGTAAACGCCGGCATTATTCACCAGAATGTCGAGACGACCGAAAGCTTTGACCGCGGCATCAATGACGGCCTGGGCTTCAGCCGCTTTAGAGACATCACCTCCGACCGCAATAGCCTTGCCCCCGGCCTTAGCGATCGCCGCGACAACAGTTTCGGCGCCTTCTTTGCTCGACGCATAGTTTACGACGACAGACGCGCCTTCCGCGGCCAACGCTTTGGCGATAGCGGCTCCGATGCCTTTGGATGCCCCGGTAACAACGGCGACTTTACCTGTTAACTTGCTCATATCAGTTTATTTCTTGAGTCGTTTTTGGATACGATTTTTTGGATGTCTTATTCCGATAGTACAGAACCTACGAACTATGGTTCCGAAGTTATGAACTATTGAACGAAATGTCAAGTGCGCCTATATTCCATGGATATGAGGCCTCTTTTTCACCCCTCTATTGAGGACGTTACCGTCGAAGGTATCCTCCACGCCCTCTCTGACCCTGTCCGCGTCGCGATCTACGCTGACATCGTCAAATCGGAATGCTCGCATAATTGCTCCACTTTTTTGAACGTCAGAGAAAAGCAAATACCGAAGTCAACCCTTTCCCAGCACTTCAAAGCCCTCCGAGAGGCGGGCTTGATTCGCGGTGAACGTCGAGGGCAGTTTTGGCGATTCCGGTTGTCCTGCGCCTTGACTATGTCCCTCGTTCATCGTTTTTGCCAGATCGGGCAATTTCGGCTGGTAGAGGAGGGAAACGGAGGTGCGTGCGTGGAAAACATGGAACTCTAGCTAGTTCCCCAGAACGCCTGCGGGTTCTTTTTGCGGCAAGAAACCATTCGGTTACGCCTGTTCAGTAAGCGATTTATCTATTAGTGAACACTAACATTTTTAGGGTGTGCTGATCTAGTTTCTTAGGAGACCTAATCGGAACTGTCGACCCGGAGATTAGCTATTTTTGCTAGCCCTAGTTCAAAGAAGTTGTCTTGGCCGATTCCTGGAATCGGTGGAATCGGGCAAATCGCGGGGATGACTTCCGGTCGCGGCTCCATGCCGTGGGCCCTAAGGGTTTCGATTCGAGAGTAGCGGGATCAATGGCAGCTAAGAGCATAGAACTCATTTTTAATAGTTGCCGTTCTCGTGGTATTCAGACCAAGTCAGTGGTCTCAAAACCCGCCTTTTCCCGCTCAAGATTCAGCGAGCCAAAGGAGTGGCCCTCTGAGCTGTCAATGGCTCGTTCAACGATAGTGGGACCGCAAGCGGAGAATAGACGACCACACAGAACTGATGCAAATCGTAATCAGCCAATAACGCATTAAGCGCCTCCGTAACGTAAAAATTCCTTGTGCGGGGATAACGCCGTCTCCGTCCCTGCGGCGCATTGCGGCGTTCCGCACGTTCGCGTTCGGCCATGCCTCGGGCCAGCACACTCAAGCCTTCTATGATCGGGCGTGGAAGAACAAAGTGAGCAACAACCCAGCCGGGCCGGCGCCTGGATCGAGACTCGCGCGGGCAACGCTCGCGAGCGATTGGCTGACGATACGCGTTGCGGTCGATCTCGCGAGCTTCCAGCCTCCTGGGCTGCTCGGAGTCCGGGACATCAACCAAGGATCCTAAACCCATTTCGCGCGCTACTTGATTGAATGCTCGCTTAACGCCGATCAATACCCGTGGAGCGCCAAATCGATCCGACAACCAGCCAACCAAGACACAGCCAATCGTAAGGGAAAGAGCAGCTAAACAAGAGGCTTCCGACACCAACGTGGATGAAAAATGAGATCGGCTTATCAACAGTTGCGGTGTGAGCAAGATGATAACGACGATCGCGGCGGTGAGCATCCAGGTCAGGAGTCCGGAAATTATGACCCCCGTTTGATGCTTGCTGAGCACCGTCTTAACCGGCAGTTCTGCAGCCAAAGCTTTTCGCCCGCTTCATTTCTTTGAAGACCGGCGTCTCCTGCAGCCATTGTCGGAGCAAAGCAGCGCAAATACCAAAAACTCCACCGAGCAGAAATGCGATGCGCCAGCCGATGCGCGTGAACGCCTGGCCGAATCTGCCACTCGCCTTGAACAGCTCGAGGATGCTTCCTCCTCTTTGGAAGAGCCGTAATATTCGGGAGATAAGACTTTCTTCCCGTCGAGCCCCAAAGGCGATCTCTCCTTCCTCTTTATCCCAGGCAAGCCCAGGTTCCGCGGACTCCAGTCGCTTCCGTTACTATCGCCAACAATGATTTCTTTAGTGACGGTGAAGGCGGACGTCAGCTGGTCACTACTTTCGTAGACGTGACTGCGTGGGGTAAGTCAGCCGAAAACTTCGTTTCCCTTGCTAAGAAGCGCAGGAGGTCATTAGTGAGGGCCAATTGTGCCGTCCCCAACCGTGCTTCCGTCGGAAGTCAACTTCTTCGGCGCCGGGGTTTTTTGTTTTCAGTTGTTGGATTCCTTGTCTGTGGATGACCTCGTGGATAGCCTATGTGTTCGTAAGGGCGACAGTTGGATCAATGCTTATCGGCGTGGGACTAACACGGCAGGTAGCAAACTAACCGCTCAAAGTGCGGCACAGATCGATTTCACCTCCGTGAAAGTACGAAGTGCCTCCGCTCCCTGCTCCCGTCCCCATCCAGACTCCTTGTATCCACCGAACGGCAGCGCAGGATCAAAGTAATGGTGCAAGTTTATCCACACACTTCCTGCTTTAATCCGCTGCGCCAGTTTGTGTCCTGAACTTAGGTTTCGAGTCCAGATGCTCGCGCACAAACCGGAAGGACTATCATTCGCGCGCCTGGCGATATCGTCCAAATCTTCACTATTCAAGCTCATCGCACACAACACAGGTCCGAAAATCTCTTCCCGCGCCACCGTCATGTTATCCGTCGTATTTATCAAAATGGTCGGTTCGAAATAGTAGCCAGGGGAATTAACTGACTTTCCTCCGCAAACTATGTCAGCTCCTTCCAGCCTGCCCAAATCGACATAGCGGCTGACGCGTTCGAGTTGTTTTAAGGAAATCAATGGGCCCAGCGTGGTGTCTGCAGACAAGCTATGACCCATTCTCAATTTGGTTGCCTCTTCCCGTACGCCATCGAGTACTTGGTCATGAATCGACTTATGCACATAGAGCCGCGATCCCGAGGTGCAAACTTGTCCTTGATAGAAAAAAGCTGCGCTCGCGATAGAAGGGATAACCTTTTCAAGATCCGCATCAGGCCACACTATCATCGGCGCCTTCCCACCAAGCTCAAGAGTGACTCGCTTCAAATTAGTGGTTGCAGACTGCGCAATGAGCCTTCCCACGCGCGCTGAGCCGGTGAATGCGACTTTATCTACATCAGGATGCGCGGCCAGTGCCGCACCGACAGTGTCGCCATAACCCGTCACAACATTGATGACGCCAGGAGGGAACCCAACCTCTTCAGCGACCTCAGCCAAACGCAACAGGCTGAGGGATGCCTGCTCCGAGGGTTTGATGATGGCCGTACAACCTGCAGCAAGCGAGGGCGCCAGTTTGTAGGCAGTAAGCACCAAAGGAAAATTCCACGGGACGATTTGTGCCACGACACCGACTGGTTCTCGTACCGTAAATGCATGATATTCACCCGGTGCAGCAACTTCCACTGTCTCGCCATTGACCTTGCCTGCCCATCCGGCCATGTAGCGATACGTATTTATCGTGAGCGGGATATCAACGTGTCGTGCATAGGTGATAGGTCTCCCGCAATCTATCGCCTCAATCTCTGCCAATTCTTCTGCGAGCTCTTCAAGGCGATTTGCAAAACGGCTTATTAGCTTTCCGCGTTCGATGCCCGTCATTTTTGACCATAGCCCTTCCAATGCTTTGCGGGCCGAGGCGACAGCCCGATCAACGTCTTGAGTGTCTGACAAAGCACAGTGTGTTAACAAAGCTCCTGTAGCGGGATCTATCACTTCCATCTCCCGAGCGGAAAATGAATCAGTCCATTCGCCGCCAATAAACAATCGATGCTTGCGGTAAATAAAGGCGCTCGCTGCCTGGCTGAGCATCGAACGAGTTTGAGTGTGAGTGTCTAGCATCATAAAATCATATCTTGTATAACGCTCTGCTGCGCTCGGCGAGCCCCAGCGCGGCGGCGGTTGCGCTCGGCACCACATCCTGGAGGTCGACGCTATCTATGCCGGTTCGTCCGCCGTTCTCGAGTCTAAAGCCGAACTTGGTGGCCACCACAACGCTTTCCCGCGGAAGCTCCTTCAGAAAGCGGCCCAGTAATTCTTCGTTGGTGTACGGTCCAATACGCCTCGGCCGTATCAAAGAAGTTGCCGCCGAGATCGAGGTAACGGTGCAACACGCGCATATTCTCCGCATCATCCGTCGGTCCGTAGAGAAAGGACATTCCCATGCAGCCCAATCCCAGCGCCGAAACACTAATGCCGGAATTACCTAGTGAACGAAAAGGAATCGATGACATAGTTATGATTAGCTAATGGTTTAGTTAGTTATCTGTTAGGTTGAAAGGACACTCGTAAGTTCGGCTATCGGGCTAGGAACGCGGCATAGGCGTCCAGGCCCTTGGCCTGTGCGATTTCTTTAGCGGTTTTAGCGCCGGCATGGATGAAATCCGCAAGTTCTAGCTCCGCGGCTATACCAATCATGTCTGCTGCCCAACTAGCGTCATCAAATCTTGTGCCTCTCGCGTAGCTGGTTTTGCCATGGTCCCTGGCGGCTCGTCCTGTTTAAGCTTCATATTTTTATGCTGAGTTTGTCTGGCGGCTATTTTCTTCTTCTAACTGCCGAGTGGATCGGCAATTGAACAATCTGCGCTTCCCTAGCAGGTGATTTGTGCGCGGTCGGGATTGGGCAATTGCATCTGCGTTCTGGCGTGAATATTCGTTGAACACTTTGTGATTCTCTTGGAGCTTTGTGCAGTTCTTTGAGTAGAAAACTGCGTTTTCCGCACTCGAGGGCCTCGTTGTGGAGACTAAGAGCTGCTCCGTTAAAACAACGATTACGACAGCTCGGACAAAAAACCGCCTGGTCCCTAAACCTTGATGTTAATGCTTTTGAGTTCGCCGATAAGGTAAGAATTACAATGAAGTACCCGCACAGCTTTCCTCTCTGGCGCACAAACGGAGAACTCTTGCCTGGCGGTGCTCCTTCTCGGCTTGTTCTCTCGAGCGTTGGCACAAAATGGAACGATGTCGTGGTGGAACAGCACCATTTCCCCAGCAGTGAACTGGCCGATGTTATGTTCAAGCAGCATGTGATTGCCATCAATGTTGGCCACTCCATTACTTGGGAATTCAAGAAAGAGGGGCGGCTTCAGCGCTTTTACAAGGCAAGAGGCGCGATTTCCTGCTTCCCGAGCCATCAGCCTTTTTGTGCTTGGCTGAAAGGAGAGAGGAGCGTGTTTGCGAATGTTCTCTTTCTGGTTCTGGACCCTGTTCTCGTGAGGCGCGTTGCTGAGGGACTGGAGTTAGATGCAAACCGTATCGAACTAATTGAGCAGCAACGAAGTACCGACCCTACACTTCACCACATTGCTATGGCATTGCGAGCCGGAGTCCAGAGCGGCGCTGCCCTTGACCGGATGTATGGGGAGGGATTATCAACAGCGCTCGCCGCTCATCTCCTACGCGAATATGGTGCGGCAGTACTGAAGCCGAGAAGACAGTATGGTGGGTTGACGCGCGCAAAGCTGGTGCGTGCTGTGGAATATATTCAAGATCAACTGAATGCAGACTTAACTGTTTCCGGGATTGCTCAGGCGGTGGGCATGAGTCCCTATTACTTCTCCAGGCTGTTCAAAGAGTCTACCGGCCAGCCGCCTCACCAGTACGTCGTCGAGGCCAGGGTGAGAAAAGCGAAGGAACTTCTGACAACAGGCAAGTTCACCATCAGCGAAGCTGCACACCATGTCGGTTTCGTCGATCAGAGCCATCTTACACGCCACTTCAAAAGAGTTTTCGGCTTACCTCCTAAGAGACTGCTCGAGTCGCAGAAGGCCAGAGATCGTGGTCTAAGAGTCTAGCGCTTCCGTCGAGCCGTTATGCACCGCCATGACCCGGTCCTGCCGTGCATAGACAGGCTTTGCCAGCCATTCCACACTCCCCACCACTAGCTCGTGCCAGCACACAAAACGGCCTATCAGAACGCGAAAAGTTGCCGAGCCTCGTGAGAGCGGGCTTAGCGAAAACTGCGTAAGTCATTGAATAGGAAGCATGCCGGCTTCCCGTTTGTTCTGAGAGCAGTTTTATACTCAAAGAACTGCACAGAACTCCAAGAGAATCACAATTTCTTCGATGAATGTTTCCCAGATTTACAGAGGCCAATATTATGGAAATCAATGCAAATATTGCAGGGAACGCTGAGCCAGGGGTTCAGACCGAGG
>Ga0209647_1000964_pt1 | contig 25612 bp, 19 predicted proteins | sample GraSoi_2013_60cm_FD_185827 | JGI IMG/M metagenome (GOLD analysis project Ga0209647, IMG submission 185827) | Grasslands soil microbial communities from the Angelo Coastal Reserve, California, USA - Sample 9_17_2013_60cm (SPAdes) (version 2) | ecosystem: Environmental > Terrestrial > Soil >... | reverse complement strand
GGCGGGCGATGTCTTTGATGTTCTCGTTAAGGCCAAATGCCTCGTGGATAATAACGACGGCAGGAAATGGTCCGTCTCCCGCGGGGCGTGCCAGGTAGCCATCGAGCTGGCGAGCGCCAGACTGGTATGAAATGGTTTGCGTTACTTGGTTCATGGATAATCTTCTCCTGAAAAAAATACGTGTAAAACGTTGTTTGTATTGTACCTCACTATAAATGAGGTACAATAGAGGCTCGAATCCTGATTGACCCTAGTACCTCTTACATGCTATTATAATGCGACATGTGATCTTTCCAGAGTGCTTAACCTTCTCAGGCAATGTATTGTTATGTATGATGTTGTACCTGGTACACTGCAACGCTTACGTGAAGCTGATATCGTCAGTATGGCGGGACTAACAGCAGCGTCGTTGGGTCAAGAGTATTGTCGTATAGATGGTGTACAGGCAACGAAACGCCGGGGGGCACGACTCTCCGGCATCGTTGAAGTACCCAACATACCCTTCAACCAGGAAGCATCAACGGCAATTAGCACAAAAGAGACAGAAGAAGCAAAACCATCTACTCCAGGTCGCTATAACGTTGAAGTCGAGATGCGTGATCGATTTTCATGTTTAGTCACCTGTACCTGTAACCAATCTCCTACTCAATCGTCTATTGTTTGCCAGCATGCTGCCGCCCTTCTTTATTATTGGATTGCTCATCCCATGGCATTTAGAACTTCACCCACATCGCCCCTTTCCACAACATTCCAACCTTTTGAACAGCAGGCTACAAAACCAGTGCCTGCAGAAGAGCGAGCAGGCAACGCGGCGTTTGAGATGAGTCAGTCGTGGCCTGTCCCACAGGCGAGAACAGTGCAATTCATTGTTCCGGCGAGCAACACTGCTGGGATGCTTGCTCAATCAGGGCTGAGCGAACTACGCGGTATAGCTCGCGAATATAGCATCGTCACAAATGGTTTAAACAAGCAACAGCTTGCCGAAGCCGTAGTCGAGGCGCTCAAACAGCCCGATGCAGTACGCCGTGTAGTAGCGACGCTGGAGAAACAACAGCGCCAGTTGCTGGCAGCACTCACGCTTGCAGGCGGTTCCATGAACGATGAAGATCTGCGCGGCCTTGCAGAACGCTTTTCTCTTGGAGGGTCGGGCCAGTTACAGAGCATGCTGCTCATACTGCAGGCCAAAGCTTTGATTGTGCGCGCCGCTCTGAATAGCTCTATGCAGCAGCGTGTGGGGCTGAGTGGATCTGCACTTGAAGTAAGCTGGCATATACCATCAGAAGTGCGTGCGGCATTGCATGTTACTTTACCGATCACACCCTTTACTGTCGAGGCAGGCGGTGGCCAGGACGTTGATGCGCCAAAAGTATGGCAGGTTGAACCGTATAGCCTGCTGGAAGACTTGCTCCTGGTGGCACGTGCGTTGGATGGCAGCCGACTTGAGCACGAAGAAAAACGCAACGAGGGCATTGCCAGGACGGGCACCACGGGCCGTTCGCTCAATCCACTGCCTGTAGATGGATCAATTGCGCTTCCTCCTCCCGATGATATGCCCACAAAGACGCTGCTAGAGACTTTGCAGGCCGTCGTTCCACGCCCTTTGTCTTTCTTACGCTTTGCCATGCGCCTGTTGAAGTTGGCGGGCATCCTGTATAGGGATGATGCCGGGACGCCTGGTCTGCGTGTCTTGCCTAATGCTGCCGTGTTACTACTTGGCCCGAGGCACACCGAAGTCGCGCATGAACTCTTTACGCATTGGTTGAACCAGCCTACCTATGAAGAATTGTTTGATCTGCAAGAGGAGGGTTTGAGTCTGCGCTGTCGCGCCACGCCGTTGAATCTGCCCGCGCTGCGAGCGGGTGAACTGGAGACCGAAAACAGGGAGGCCCGGCAGACACTGCTTGGCTTGCTTGAGCAGGCTCCTGCTGGTCAATGGATCACTTTTTCCGCGTTTGCGCGTTTTGTCTATCGCTTGAATCCTACATTCATGCAGAAGCGGCAGCGCCAGTTTTCTTCTCCCCATTGGTGGCTAGAGCAAGAAGACGGACGCGCTCTGCGCCCAACGCAGTTGAATGACTGGCTGCGTGCCGAGGGGCGATATCTCGCGCAACTCTTGCAAGGTCCGCTGCACTGGTGGGGCGTCTGCGACGTGGTACTATCCGCTGACGAACGTTTGCTGGCGTTCCAGCTTACACCCTGGGCAGATGCGTTCTTGCGCCAGGCACCAGTAGGGGCGCAATCCACTGCAACCGGTGCCGGGCTTGCTACTCCAGCAGCCATTGATGTTGCAGAACCTGGCGACCTGTTAATTGCCTGCACATTCGCTAACTGGCCTTTGATTGAACGGATCGAGCGCTTTGCTGAAGTACACGGCGTCCACGCCGGGCAACTCTGCTACAGGCTGACCCCACAATCACTCAGTGATGCCTTCAGTCGTGGAGAGTCACCCGGCGCGCTGCTTGATCTCATGCGCCGTGTTGTGGAAGATCAACACACGCTGGTATCTGACAGTCCTCTTGCCCGCTTGCTAGCACAGCTTGAACGGCGTGTAGCAAGCTATGGACGTGTGCGCTTGTATACAGATACCTCGTTGCTGGAGGCTGCCGATCAATTGGTTTTGCGCGAACTGAATGCCACTACTTCATTACAGGAGCAAGTTGTGCGGCCAATTCAGCCCACGTTGTTGTTACTCAAAAGATCGGCTGTCGAACGTCTTTTAGAAGAGCTGAAGCGACGTGGGCAGGTACCTCTGCTGCATGAAGCTGTAGAGCCCCCATTCTTTGCGCCCAGGCCTGAGGAGGGATATGGAACAAAGTGACCTTTACCTGCTACAGACCGTGCCGCCATATCACCTGCAGGCATTGGTAAAAGCGCGACATTTAGCATATTCATTCAAAGGACAAAATATCAACGCACCCTCAGACTCCGCGAGAACCACTGCAGAAATCGCGCGACTTCTTTTCGATGCTAGTTCTTGTCGTGATGCTATACGCAGTCTGAATGAGATAGAGCAGTTGATCCTGCGTGAGCTTGTGGCGTGCGGCGGGCGCGCGAACAGCCGTGACCTGGCTCTGTATTTCAGCCTTGTAGATACGCCTCTCAAGCGTGAAAAGGAGAATACATCTACCTCAACAATAAATTCTGAATATGTATCATCCAGGAACCACATGCAGTTCCAGGGAGTGCCACCGCAGTATCCTACGCCACATCCACATGGTGTTTTTGAGCAGGCGTTACATCGTCTCCTGCTGCTTGGACTGATTTTCTGGGGCAAACAAACAAGCTTTGTTGGGCGAGACTATGCAAGCGGTGTTTATGATGGCGTACTGATTGTGTCTCAAACCGTCCTAGAGGCCGCGAATGAGCTTTGGCATGCAAATGAAGAGGGCAGTGCACATGTCTCACCCACTCAGCAAGATAGCAGCGAGAGTATAGCGGTAGATGATATAGCAGGAGATGTAAGCGCAGGGATAAGCACTTTGCAACGCACTCTCTACCGCTACTGGTCACTGGTAGCAACTATGCGCGAGGGGTTGTCACTGGTGAATAACCGGCTGCTTTCTCGCCCCTTTCTACGCCAGGTCGTAGATCAATTGAGTCCAACGGGAAGCTCGCAACTGGAGCAAATGCGTACGGAAGCGGACATTCCCCAACTTCTATTCACCAGGTTGCTGCTCATGAAATTAGGCCTGCTTTCTGAGCAGCGTGGTGCGATATGTGCTATGCCGGCCGATGACTTTTTCTCCTTGCCATTGTTAGAGCGGGCGCGCCGCTGTTACCAATTATGGCTGGATAGCGCGTTCTGGAACGAACTGGCTTATCTACCAGACGTGGCTGCGCATCCGGGCCCGGCTCCCCTCGAGCCTGCTCATGAAGAGGTTGTGCATGCGCGTAAGCTGGTGGTAGAACGACTGCTGCATGAACAAGTGGGAGGATGGCATGAGTTCCTAACGTTCATTGCTCATACCAAGTTATATGTTCCCTATCTGCTTTTCCCGCGCCAGTATGGTTCGAGGGCGGAGCGCTATTCGATAGGCAATAACCCGTATGGTTGGGATTTTCGCCTTAAGCGTGGCTGGTTAACGCCCCGCGAAGGCTGGTACCTGGTAGAGGGCGGATTCATGCGAGCTATACTCTCCGGCCCACTGCACTGGTTAGGCCTGGTGGAGGTGGATAATGATGAGCACCCCGATGCTTTTCGTATAGTCCAAGATGTAGGGCTCGTTACCGGCGAAACGCCTCCAGACATACAGGAACCCGCCTGGGGGCGCCTGGTAGTGCAACCAAATTTTGAATTAATAGCCCTGGCCCCTGTTTCCGAGGCGCTGCTCGTCAACCTGGATCGTTTCGCAGAATGCACCCGGCTCGAGCTTATTGCGCAATATCGGCTGACCAAGGCCAGTGTCACGCGCGCCATCCAAATGGGACTACACGCTGAGACTATTCAGCAAGTATTGGAACAGGCCGCGAGGGGACCCATTCCGCAGAATGTGCAGTATTCACTGGTGGAATGGGAGCGCCAGGCACGGCGCGTCGAACTCTGGCGCGGTGTCACACTGCTCGAGGTAGATGATGCTGCCCTGCTCGATGAGCTCTTTAGCGATGAGCAAACGCGTCTATTATTTGGCCGGCGTCTTGCCCCCCTGCTTGCGGAAGTCGTTACCGATCAACTGCCAGCAATACAGGAAATTCTCTGGCGACGAGACTACCTGCCCGCGCTTGGATCTGCCCCTGTGCATGACAACCTGTTGGAGAGCGGGCGTCTGCCAATGCGTGAACCCCAATGGCGGCTACAACAAAATGGCCTGTTGCAACCCTGCTATGCCGTGCTGGATCTGTATTTAGAGGCAGAAGTTGAACGTATCACTGAACTGGACGAGGCAACAGGTTGGAGGAAGGTCACATCGGCGGCGATTCAACAGGCACGCAGTGCCGGGCTTCCGTTGGAACCTATTATTCGCTTCTTGCAGCATTACTGCGAAGGTGGGGTGCCTACATCTTTTTTGATTCGTCTCAAGTTGTGGGGTGGCGGATATGAGCGGCAAGACAGTATTGGAGTCGAACGTGCGCCCTTGCTAAGTCTCTCTGCCCAGGCTTTACAAGACATCCAGACTGACGAAGAACTAGGCCCACTGCTTGGGACAGAAGTTCCCTTTGAGAATCGCCTGGTGCGAGTAGATCCAGGGGCATTGGAGCGGGTGGTAGAGTTGTTGAGGGAACGCGGATTTACTGTTGAGTAACAGGCCTTCTAAGCTGTTGACAAATCGCCTTTGATATGCTATCTTAATGTCACGAAAGTAACGCATAAGCGGGAGTGGCTCAGTGGTAGAGCATCTCCTTGCCAAGGAGAAAGTCGCGGGTTCGATCCCCGTCTCCCGCTCCATCCTAGCCTCTCGGACGCTCGCGTATGCATGTGGCGACGTCGCCAAGTGGTAAGGCACGGCTCTGCAAAAGCTGCACCAGCGGTTCGAATCCGCTCGTCGCCTCCTAACGAGACGTGATTTTGTTTGTAAGTCACGTCTTTTTTCATTCACTCGTAAGGTGTTCCCCATGCGACAGCAACATAGCTACTCCATTGAGGCCATTGTACTTAAGCGCACCGACTTCGGTGAGGCTGATCGGATCATGACGCTGTTTACACCTTCCAAGGGCAAATTACATGCCATCGCCAAGGGCATACGTCGTCCCATCAGCAAGAAGGCGGGACACCTTGATCTGCTCAATCGCAGCCAGTTACAGTTGGCGCTTGGTCGCAACCTCGATATCGTCACACAGGCCGAGGGTCGCGAGAACTTCCTGCACCTGCGCGGCGAACTCTGGCACATGACCTGTGGTTTCTACCTGGCCGAACTGGTGGATCGTTTCGTTGAAGATTCAACCCCGCACCGGGATATCTACTCCTTGCTGCTCGAAACCCTGCGTTACCTGGATGCCGACGCAAACGCATTGCAGCAACAACAGGCGAAGGGCAGCGTTATCAGCAGTGAGCAAGAGAATGAACATACGCGCCTGCTGCTGCGCTACTTTGAGCTACACTTGCTTTCTTCCATTGGCTACGAGCCAGCTCTGCAGAACTGTGCCCATTGCGGAAACGAACTGCGCCCGGAGGAGAACGGCTTCAGGGCCTCGCTGGGGGGGGTACTCTGCCCCCAGTGCTCACGTTTCTGGGAACGCCGCCTCTCCCTGAACGCTCTCAAAGTCTTGCGTTTCTTGCAGCGCAGCAAATGGATCGAAGCCTCACACCTGCGTCTTGACACTAAACTACAGGCCGAATTAGAGGCAGTCATGCATGACTTGCTGCGCTTCCACCTGGAACGCGACCTGAAATCCTGGAGCTTCCTGGAGATGCTCAACCGCACGCCGTGAAGGTGTCGTGCGGAGCAGCGAACTCCTTTAAATCTTGTGTTTCGAGGAGCTCCGGTCGCAGTGTAGTCAATGGATACTCATCTCGCCTTCAACAATGGAGAGGACTCGTGCGCAAATCTTCGTTTAAGCAGTGACCGTCCAGAGCGCTTGTGCGCGCTGTGTATGCTTCGAAGTATCAGCCTGCTCTTCTGCAGGATCGATCCGTTGGGGCAGCATGACGAAGTAGCTGTTTCTGTTTCCTGGGAAGCTTTGGACTTCGAGACGCCCAGCGTGTTGCTCTACGATTTTACGGGAGACGTAGAACTCCAGCCCCAATGCTGGAGGTTCACCTTGATAGCTCACCGTGATGATCGCTTTCGGTCCTATTTGGTGCAACTTGACCGTGATTGAGGACCCTGGCATCGAGTTCTTGCGCGCATCGGCGAGCAGAGAGATGATCAGTTGACTCATCCGGTCCACATCCACCTCGACTTCGATGGGCGCGCACAGGCTTTCACACATCAGAGCACAACCAGTGCTTGCCGCATCCTCCTCGAGCACCTGGCGACACAGCTCAACAAGGTCGCGGCGTTGCCGGTGAAGCAGAAACAGCGTTGTCTCAATATGTGAGGTTTGCAGCAACTCCTGCACCAGCCTTTCCGTTTGCTCGATAGAGTGATCGATGCTGACCAGGCCCTGGCTCACCATTTCTGTCACATCTGTACCTTCGAGTTTGAGGCGCAGCAATTGCGTCATGTCCTTGAGCTGCGTCAGTGGAGCTTTTAGCTCGTGCGAGATCACGTTGATCAGCTTATCCTTGGCGGCCTGCGCCTCGAACAGCTCATGCGTGCGTTGCTGTACCAGGCCCTCAAGCAACTTGGCATGCAGTTCCAGCGCCAGCTGTTGCTCGGCCACCTGCCGCTGCAGGTGGTGTGCTTGAAGGGCACGACGCAGGGCGGCCATAAAGTAGTCACGATCAATCGGCTTGAGGATGTAGTCATACGCTCCCCCGCGCAGGGCCTGGATCGCGATGCCCTGATCGCCGTGGCCGGTGATTAAGAGGGTGGGCGTCCCTGGCCGCAGCTCGTGGATGCGCGCCAGCAGTTGCAGGCCATCCATCCCAGGCATCTTGACATCACTCACGATCGTATCATAGTGATACTTTTGAATCTGCTCGAGCGCTTCTTGAGCAGAGTCGGCTATATCTACCTTGGCTTGGGGGAGGCGCAGAGCGATGGTTTGTGGAAGCGCGCTCAGCAGCGCCGGGTCGTCGTCAACCAGCAGGATGTGTGGCGCGTTCATCTCCACGGGGTGCCATGCAGGGGGAGGAAAGCTCCCTGGCGCGCCACGACGGGCGGTCAAGCCACTGTGCAGGGGAATCTCCACCTGGTCAGGGGTGAGCAGGTGCCAGCCGGCCGGGTCCACAACAAGCTGTCCGGGGATCCAATAGCCGAAGACAGAGATTTCCAGGCTCTCCCCGCTGTGCAGCTCATAGCCGTCTAGCTCTAAACTGTTCCATTCACCGTTATACATCAATGTGCCCACTGTTGTACTCCTGTCTTGCTTACTCGTCGAGCATTGCCAACCTGGTCCTTTAAGTAGACACGATTAAAGGAGGCCACGTGGTTTTGGGGGTAGTACTAAAGTCTAGCTGGTGAGAAGCGTGTACATAGGAAGATTAATCTCTGCAAATTGAACGCCAGGGGAGATGATATAATACGTCAGCGGTGTCCTGAAAAGGAGATTGCTGGGGCCACCTGAGCAGCAGGTTTTAGGTCAGAAAGGTGCAAATGAGTATGGAAATCAAAGAACCTCCCCCATCGACGCGCCGTTGGGAAATATCCAAACCAATGGCTGTTTTCTGGATAATGTTCCTCATCAGCTTCCTGAACTACCTCGATCGTAATGTATTGACGGGCGCTGCCAATGTAGTCGCTCATGAATTGGGCTTTGGCTTTGATGGCATTGGCTACATTGCCTCGGCATTTCTTGTCGTCTACACGCTGGCTACGGTGCCGCTGGGGATCTGGGCGGACCGCGCGAAACGCAAAAACGTGGTAGCTATCACTGTCGCTATCTGGAGCATAGCAACCGCCTTTACTGCCCTGGCAACCAACTTCATCACACTCTTCTTATCGCGTATGGTGCTAGGCATAGGTGAAGCAGGATATTTCCCTGCCGGTACTGCGCTGATGAGCGACTACTTCAGCCGTACCAGGCGTTCGCGTATCATGAGCTGGTGGAGTGTGGGTCAACTGGTAGGTATCCTCGTGGGCTTTGTGATAGGTGGCGTGGTTGCGGGTTTATTTGTTGGAAGTTGGCGGCTGGCTTTCCTCATCACGGGTATTCCAGGTCTCATCCTGGCATTTCTTGCCTGGAAACTGCGCGAACCGCGGCGCAACGAGGCAGATGAAGAGGAGATAGCACTCTATCCATATACATTGGGCGACATGGCTGAGATTGAAGAGCCACACCAGGCGATGCAGATTTCGCCCAATGTGCTCTCACAATTCGGCACATTACTACGCGTCAAAACCCTGGTGGTTCTGATAATCATGCAGATCTTCGCCTACTTTGTCCTGGGGGTGAACACGGTTTACTTGCCCACATTTCTGCAACAAAAAGACATCTATGGCCTGAGTTCAAGTCAAGCGGGAATCTACTCAGGTGTCATCATCGTGCTGGCTGGGCTTGCTGGTACTGTACTCGGCGGCTACATGGCGGATTGGCTTAACCGCAGGCACCAGGGGGCGCGTGTGCTGGTGTGCGGCATAGGTTTCCTGCTGGGCGCGCCTTCTTTTGCGGTCGCTGTAAGTACCCATAGTTTTGCTGTTTTCACCGTCTTCTTCGTGCTGACAGCTCTCTTACTCACCGTTTACACCGGTCCCAGCACGGCAGCGACCCAGGATGTTGTTCCGTCGATCCTGCGTGCCTCGGCTGTAGCTGTCACGTTGCTGTTTGCCCATCTGCTAGGTGATGCTTTTGCTCCTGCATTGGTAGGCGCGCTGGCTACAGCATTTGACCCGACGCATGGCCTGCACTTTGCAAACTACGTGGGGGGGCAAGACCTCGCCAAGGCTCTTTTAATTACGTGTACACCTGCGCTGGTTATTGCTGGCCTGGTTGGTATTACTGGTGCGCGTTGGATGAAAGCTGATGTGGTGGCTGCGCAGGAGGCAGATAAGCTGGTTAAGAAGGTAGGTTAGTATGATTCATTTTTACGAACTCTCTAGCATGGATAGTGCGCAGCGCGCACGCCTGGTGCGCCGTGCAGAAATACGAATAGACGAACAGGTTGAGCGCGTACGCCCGATAGTAGAGGATGTGCGAAACCGTGGTGACGATGCACTGATCGAATTAACCGCGCGCTTTGATCACGTGCAGCTCACTGCCGATCAATTGCGCGTGAGCCGTGCTGAGATTGAGCAAGCTCACGCCCAGCTTGATGCGCCGGTGCGCGCGGCCCTGGAACAAGCGATACGCAATATCCGCACGTTCCACCAGCGCCAGATGCCGCATGAGCAATGGTTTACAGAGGTTGCCCCTGGCGTGATTGCCGGGGAGAAGATTACGTCCATTAGCAGCGTGGGACTCTATGTCCCACGCGGTAAAGGAGCTTTTCCCTCTGTCATGTATATGCTGGCCACTCCTGCCAGCATCGCAGGTGTTCCGCGTATCGTCGTTTGCACTCCCCCGGGGCCGCAGGGTGAAGTCGATGCCGCGTCACTGGTTGCTGCTGATCTGTGTGGCGTGCACGAAATCTACCGCGTAGGTGGCGCCCAGGCTATTGCAGCGCTCGCCTATGGCACCAGGAGTATTGCACATGTGCATAAAATTACCGGGCCAGGCAGCGGCTTTGTTGCGGCTGCTAAAAGACTACTGTATGGAACCGTAGATGTGGGGCTGCGGGCGGGTCCCAGTGAGGCCATCACCCTGGCTGACGAAAGCGCGAGTCCTGAACTGGTGGCGCGTGACTTGCTGATCGAGGCAGAGCATGGGCCAGATTCATCCAGTCTGCTGGTGACGGATAGCCGTAGCCTGGCCGAACGTGTCATGGCCTTGTTGCCTGCCAAAATGGCTGCGCTGCCGGAATGGCGGCAAGCCTTTGTCCGCACGGTCTTTGAGGCTCCAGAGGGCACAGGTGGCGTTATGCTGGCGCAAAGCATGCAGGAAGCCATTGAATTTGTCAATGCATACGCGCCTGAACATCTCGGAGTGCAGGTACGCGAGCCTTTCGCTCTCTTGCCAGAGCTGAAAAATGCTGGGGAGATTCTGCTGGGTTCGCGTACGCCATATAGTATGGCTAACTATAGCGTCGGCACGAATGCGGTCTTGCCCACGGGCGGCTTTGCACATACATCCTCGTGCACGACAGTCTATGATTTTCTGAAGCGCACGGGTATCGCGTATCTGACACCTGCAGGATACGCTTCTTTAAGCGAGACTACGCGCCGACTGGCAGAGTATGAGGGCTTTCCGGCCCATGCCAACGCGGTGACGGATAGGCCTGAATTGTGAACACAACTCTTCATCCCCTCTTTTCTTTCTTCAGGCCGCCTTATCCCAATGACGCCCGTTCTCCCAATAGCGCTCAATTTGCTCCAGGCTTCTCCCTTTCGTCTCCGGAACGAGTAACCAGCTGAAGATAAAGGCGAGAACCCCAAAGGATGCGTACAGCCAGAAGGTTGCAGGAGCGCCCAGGGCTCCAATAAGAGAGAGAAAGGTGATGCTGACTAGCAAGTTAGCAGCCCAGTTCGCAAACGAGCTGATGCTCGCCCCGGAGGCACGCACTCGTGTCGGAAAAATCTCCGCACTCATCAGCCAGAAGACGGGGCCAAAACTGAGCGCAAACGCCAGGATATAGACGATCAAGGCGATGAGCGTCAAGCCTCCAATGTGACCCGAATTGTGGGCGAAGATAATGCCGAGCATGACGAGCGCCACGACCATAATAATAGAGCCTCCCAGCAGTAACCTACGCCGCCCTAGCCGATCAACGAGTAAGATAGCCACAATCGTCGCTAGCACGTTCACGATGCCTACAACCGACGTGGCGAGAATGGCACTGGATGCGCTCGAAAACCCAGCTTGTTGAAAGATGGTGGGAGCATAGTAAATCACAGTGTTAACCCCGACAAATTGCTGGAAGACGGCCAGGCCCACGCCCACGATGAGGGCCCCTCGCAGGCGCGGTGTGAAGAGTTCACGTACGCCGCGCTGTTGTCGCTGCTCGCTCAACGAACGACGGATATCAGCCAGTTCCTGCTCCGGCTGTGCTCCCTTGATATGTTCAATCACCGCCTGGGCCTCATCCCATCGCCCTTTACTGGCCAGCCAACGCGGAGATTCGGGACAGAGCAGCATCCCCAGGAACAAAGCGATACCGGCGATCGCCGCACTGGCAAACATAGGCTGCCATGCCAAACCCGCATGGGCAAAGGCCAGGTCGACCCAATAGGAGACCGCGATCCCCACGGTGATCGCTAATTGGTTAAGGGTGACCAACCTCCCCCGCAGCCGGGCCGGGGCTATTTCCGAAATGTAGACAGGCACGACGCTTGCAGCAGCGCCAATACCTAGACCCACAATGACACGGCAAACGAGAAAAAACACCAGGGTAGGGGAGATCGCGGTGAGCAGGGCGCCAACAGTAAAGATCACAGCAAGTAAGAGAAGTGTCTTTTTGCGCCCAAGGGCATCATTGAGCCGTCCGGCTACAATGGCCCCAACGATAGCGCCGACTAAGACGGCACTGACAGCGATTTCTTGTGTGGTTGCATTGAGCGCAAAACTTTGTTTCAGAAACAATAGTGCGCCTGAGATGACTCCTGTATCATAGCCGAACAGAAATCCGCCTATTGCTGCCACGGCTGCAATAAAGTATACCGACAAAGAGCGTGGTGAGTGTGTTGCTCCAGTTGCGTGTTGTCTTTCTCTCTCTTGGAAAGCCATAACTATACCTCCATTGGTATATAAACCTTGAGACCCCCCTGTGGTGGGTGCCTTATCGTCCCCAACCGGCTGCATATCGTCCTCTCTGGTGCTAATATTAAGGAGGAAGCGTCATGAAAGCGTTATGCGTATCGTCATGGGGAGTGGCCCCAGACTCTGACCCGGATGGGAGCAAGAACGTGCTTGGGAACTGCTCTGCGTGAAGAATATATGAACGCCTTCTTCGACAACGATCCTTCGGGCAAGCTTGCGGAATTGTTTCCAGGCCCGTCTTCATCCTGAAGCACTCCACTAATAAGACAATGAGCAAAGAACATAAAGTACCCTCACGTACCTTTTAGGAACAAAAAAAGCACTGGGATTTGTGACTTGCGTCGCACTGTGGCTGTCTTCTGCCCCACTGCCCATCTCGTGATGAATATGTTATAATGCGCGCAACAAGAGAATGTACGAGTATAATCAGTACTTTTTGATCTCTGATACTGTTCGATAACCAGTGTGCAGGCTATGATTGTTGATGGCTAGAGTTTTTCAAAAGTCGCTCTCACTTCTATAATAAGCGGTGTAGAAAAATATGGCGAGTAATTATCCACTTGATCCGAAGAATGCAGCATCTATAGGGAATCCGGTTACACCTCAAGGCGGTGCCGGTGCCAGCGGCACGGCGCCTGAGTATCCTTTGCCTCCCGTCGCACCCCAGGTGATTTCCACTCCGTCTTCTGCAGAAGGCTCTCGCCGCTTGCCTGCCGGTACTCTGCTTTCTGCGGGGCGCTACAGGATCGTGAGCCGCGTCGCATCAGGGGGCATGGGAGCAGTATATCGTGCTATAGATACACGTTTTGATGATGAGCCGTGTGCGGTGAAGGAGATGCTCGATGATTTCCAGAGCGAGGTCGATCGTGGCCAGGCGGTGGATTGGTTTAAGCGCGAGGCGAAGCTGTTGCTCAAGCTCAACCATCCCTGTATCCCGCGCGTGCGTGACTTCTTTGTCGAGGGTGGCAGGCATTACCTCGTCATGGATTTCATTGAAGGACGTACGCTGGCCGAGATATTTGCGAAGGAGGGTAATGTAGCGGGAGTCAATGGTGCGCGAGGCGTTTCTGAGGCACGCGCACGCAGTTGGGGGCAACAGCTCTGCAATGTGTTGGGCTACTTGCATCGCCAGGACCCGCCGATTATCTTTCGTGACCTCAAGCCGTCGAATGTGATGGTCACCGATCGCGACGAGATCAAGCTGATCGACTTTGGTATTGCGCGCACATTTCAATCGCAGCGCCAGTCAACTATAATCATGACTATCGGCTACGCTGCCCCCGAACAATTGCATGGTATGCCGGAGCCGCGCAGCGACATTTACGCTCTTGGAGCAACGCTGCATCGTGTGCTGACATACCATGATGCAGCCAATAATAAACCGGACATCTTCTCGTTTCCGCCTGTGCGCGCGCTGCGACCGGACATATCTCCCGCCTTTGAGCAGGTCATCATGAAGGCCCTGGCACAGGCCCTGGCACAACGCTGGAGCAGCGCTGCCGAGATGGAGCGGGCCATTATCAATCTCCCCCCTCTTCCTACGCCTGCGCAAGTTGCAGTGACGACCCTACCTGCGCAGCCAGCAGGCGACCGGCTGACACCCGACCGGCCACCGATCTCGGTAGTAGTCAGCTCAGGCCCGGTAAGCAATGGGTTGACCGGCCCTGGCGGTGCCTATATCAGAACCGCGCAAGACTTTCTCAATGCCGGTCGTATCGATGAAGCACATGCAGCGATTCAATCTGCGTATGTAGTTGAACCAAAAAATGCGCTGGTACATAAAATCTTCGGCCAGATTTTCGCTCGCCGCCGGCAGCCGGACGTGGCGATACAAGCTTATAATCACTCATTGATGTTCAATCAGAATGATCCTGAAACACACAAACTCGTTGGCGATGTCTATCTCTATTTGCGGCAACTACCTGCGCAGGCCATTGCGCCCTATACACAGTCGCTGCGCTTAAATCCCAATGACGCTGAAACGCATCAGCGTTTAGCTAAGTGTTATGAGGAGACGAACCAACTTGAGCCTGCTTTACGCGAATACCAGGAGGCGCTGCGCCTGGTTGCACCAGGTTCAAGACGGCCTGACTTGCATTATGCGATTGGCCAACTCGCCTGGAGGCTCAATCAGTTGTTGGTTGCCGAGCGAGCCTTTGTACAGGTACTCACAATCAATCCTGCAGACCATACGACACGTTTTCTGTTGAGCCAGGTGTACGAACGCGAGGGCAAGCTGGAAGATGCCCGGCGCGAGTGCACGTATGTAGTAGGAGCAGTACCGGGCAATCAAGCAGCCCAAGTGATGTTGCAACGATTACGCAGCCAGTTGGGACGATAACAGAGATAGCCCTGGCTTAGCTGTAGACCCGGCGTAAGGGAGAAGGAACATATGAGTATGCATAGTAATATACCCGAGTTGCGACGAGGCATCGGTCTGACTACGCTCTCGATTCTCAGTGGGCTGCTCCTTGCCTTCCAGTTCGTCCTGCCCTCTGTTGCCTTTGCTTCCTCCTCTGAGCCCACTGCCCCTGCGTCCTTAACGCCACAAGGCGTACTGGACCTGGCGGGGGTCTCCGTGGTGCGACTGGTCGTTGACTATACAGCCACGACTACCAATATGCCGACGGAATGTACAGGCCTGGGTGCCCTGGTAGGAAGCTGGACTCCCGGCAGCGCTGCGGAGATGAATAACTGGGTTTTAACCGATGGCACACTGGTCAACCAGAAGGGGCAAACCTGCGTCAGCACAGTTCGTGGGCTCCTGACCAGTATCAAGCTGTTTGCGAATAATGCGTATACTAACAACAAGCTCGAACAGGCGCAAATCGGTCAACTGCAGTGTCACCAAGAAACAGAACAACAGGCTCTCTGTAGTGATCCTATGCTGGAAAGGCTCTACTCATCACCAGATGGTGCTGTACTGTTTTCGTTCCACACCGATGCTGCCCATCTACAACCATTCCTTGGTGTGGCTCCGCAAGCTGTGGGAACGCCGATGGGCATTGAGCTTGCCAGCAATAGTTCTTCCACCGCTACCTGGCCCTCTAAACCTGCTCCGTTAGGGACTGAAGGGCCTTTGACCTATCTAAGCCCTAAGTTCTTTACCAACATGGCGGGCAGCAACACCACAGCTACCGGTACACCCGGTCCTAGCTCCTTAAGTGCTACTGCAACAAGTGAACCAGGTATGCCACTGGTCGACAGCGATGGCAATCTGGTTGGGATGAATCTGAGCGGCGGCGTATCGCTGAACGGACAGGCTATTCTGAACCTATTGAACCAGCAAGCGGTCGTCCCGGCACAACATTCCAATACCCTGAATAGTAGCTGGGAGCATGGAATCATACAGTACGAAGCGGGTGACTACGTAAATGCTGAGGCTGCACTGAAGCAGGTCGCAGGGGCAAATGTACAATTTCAGGCTCCTCTCGTCTACGAGGGCAAGGCCGCAGCTCAAATTGCGCATGGTAATGGTCGACCGGGTTCCACAACTAGTGGAGGCAATACGCAGGGAGCCGGGGAAACTCTCGGCCTCCCAGGTATTCTGCTTATTGTTGGCATCATTGTGGGGCTGTTGCTGCTCATCCTGCTGCTGGTGCGTGTTACTGTGTGGGCGAAACGCAGGCAAGAAATGGCGCGTTTCGAGGCTGAACGTGCGGCGGCGCAGCACGACGCTGAAAGGGATGCGCAGCAGATACAGCGTTCCAAAGCGACCATCAATCTCCAGCAACCTGGAAGCGAATTAGCTTGTCCAAACTGCGGAGCTATGGTGCGCACCATAGATCCCTCTTGCCCAAAGTGTGGTTACCTGCTATCACCCAGTGAATCGGGCAAGCATTTGCGTGCCAGCCCACCGCAGGCAGAGCCTCAGCTGCAGCCGCAAGCAAGCTATGTGCAGTCCCTGGGGGTTCCTGCCCCTTCGATAAGTGATATGCCAACCATTGAGTATTCGCCCGCTAATGGCTTGTCGGAAGCGGAGAAAACATTACCTTATAGCATTCAGCAGCTTCAAGGCGGCAATCTGAGCCTGGCTGTAGGTCATCTTACTGACGCGGGTATCAAACGCAAGCACAAGCCGAACGAGGATAGCCTCTTTGCCATACAGGGAGCAAGAACCTCTAATGCGCAGCCCCAGCAATTCGGCTTATTCGTTGTAGCTGATGGCATGGGTGGTCATGCCAACGGACAGGACGCCAGTCGCCAGGCGATCCAGACGATTATCGATTACGTGCTGCCCACGGTCTCATCCAGTAAACAGGCGGACGATGAAGCATTCTTGAATTTGCTGCGTGAAGGTGTGCAGTGCGCAAACCAGGCCGTACACCAGCGCAACCTGGAAGAGCGAGCCGATATGGGCACGACCATGACTGCTGCCCTGGTTGCCGGCGCAACTGCCTACGTGGCGAATGTCGGCGATAGCCGTACCTATCTCTATCGTGAACACGAAGGGCTTACTAAGATTACCCACGACCACTCTGTCGTTGCCAGCCTGGTTGAAGCCGGCATCATCAAGCCCGATGATATCTATACTCATCCCAAGCGTAACCAGATTTATCGCAGCCTGGGTGAGAAACCCGTAGTTGACGTTGATGCATTCACGGTACCGCTTCAGGTGCGCGATAAACTGCTGCTGTGCTCCGATGGTTTGTGGGACATGGTGCGCGATCCCGAGATCCAACGTCTGATGAGCTTGCCCGAACCTGATCCGATGCAGACCGGCAAGGACCTCATCCAGGCTGCGCTGGATGGCGGCGGCGAAGACAACGTCAGTGTGATCGTCGTATATGTCACCGAGGCGACCGGCCAGACCGGGGTTAAACTGCTTGCCAAGCCTGAATCAGTAACTGTCCCGGACTTGCCACAGATCAAGATTCAAACTAAATAAGCTCAATTGTCGCTCCTACTTTCCTGTGCTATAATCAAAGCAGCATGCTAAGCCTTTGTGCAGCTCACAGGGGCAAGACAAGTATTGGAGGGAAGGTAGTGTCATCACCTGCCAATGTCGCTTATTTATATGCAGCCATCTTGTTTGGGGCAGGGTTTCTTTTCGTCATGCTGACGATGACCCTGGCAAATCTGATTGCGCCTCATAAAATAACAAAAGAGAAACTACAGCCCTATGAATCCGGAGAGACTCCCATTGGCTCCGCCTGGGTGCAATATCCGCTGGGCTTCTATATCTTTGCCCTGCTCTTTGTAGCTTTCGATGTAGATATTGTCTTTATTATCGCATGGGCCGTCATCTTCAAGCAGTTGAGCTTTTTCGGCTTCTTTGAAATTCTCTTTTTTATCGTCGTTCTCGCGCTTGGCCTGGCCTATGCATGGCGCAAGGGAGTTATTCGATGGATATAGTGCCGCGTTCAAAAAGTGTTCCTGCTTCAACCACGGGCTATCGTGATCAGAATGCCGCGCTCGCGCGTGACCTGGCGCCTATTGCCCAGATAACGGGTAAGGAGCTTGCGTTGAAGACGATCAAGGGTGATTTTCTCGGCCTGGAGGTTGATGGCACCAATCTTGTAGCGGTCTGCCGTTTCCTGCGCGACCAGCTGGGCTTTGATATGTTGAGCAGCATATCGGGTGTGGATATGCTCGATCACCTGGAAACGGTCTATCATGTACGCTCACTCACGCGAGGACAGTTATTACAAATCAAAGTGCGGCTGGATCACGAGAAGCCGGAGGTGGACAGTGTTGTTTCTGTGTGGCCGACCGCCAACTGGCTAGAGCGCGAAACCTATGACATGTATGGTATCAAGTTCGCGGGACATCCCGACCTGCGCAGGATGCTGCTGGATGATGAGTTTGAAGGCTTTCCTTTGCTTAAGAGTTTCCACCAGGTTCCATTCACTAACAAACAACCCGCGACAACCCAGGTTGATCCGCGTATGGCTGTTGATGGGAGATTCCAGCAAAAGGGCGTGGAACACGTAGTACAGAAGAAACTGGGACAGGGTATGAAAGAGCGCCTGCACCCCGGCACCCCAACCTTTGGTCACTCTTTTGAAGAATATGAGAGCGAAGATAACCTGGTTGAAGAGAGCGACTCTGAGTCCGGCAAATCAGAGCCCGAAAAGTGAGTCTTTACGATGCCGAAAGCCCAGAAACGCAGGAAAGCGCCGGCCAGAGCCGGCACTCAGCAATCGCGCATGGTGAACACTAAACAGAGCAATTCAAGTTCGCCAGATGGCCGCGCAGTTTCAACGGGGAGTGCGACGAGTGCGGCGAACGCTAATCGCCGTTTTGTCTCCCCGCCGGTATCTGGCCCGCAAAGCCTGGTATTTCCTGGCATGGTGGCGTTAGGTTGCTGGGGCATGGCATACACATTGATGTTTCTCACTACCGATCCGAACCGTTACTTATTTGGCGGTATAGCGGTGCTGATGGCTTTACTCTGGTCGTTCAGCTTCGGGGTACGTGTACGCAAATTGCTATTGCGACAAAAATCGCGTTCATAAGCTGAACTAACGCTAGGTGCAATTTTTTTCTTTGGACACCGCTTAGAATCGAAACACGTTAAATAAAAAAGAGGAAACCCATGGCTACAAATCAAGGTAAAGGTACAATTCCTGGGGTTGAGGAGGGAGCAGAGGAGATTAAGACCCAGGAGATGCTGCTCAATATGGGTCCCCAACACCCTAGCACACATGGTGTGTTGCGCCTGGTTATGACGCTTGAAGGAGAAACCGTGGTCGACTGCACCCCGGTCATCGGTTACTTGCATCGAGGCATTGAGAAAATTCTGGAGAATCGCCCGGTCATGGGTGGTATCCGCTATATGGATAATGCGGACTACCTCTCTCCTATGCTTAATGAAATTGCCTATGCAGGCGCAGTCGAGCAGGAAATGGGCATAGAGCCGCCGAGACGCGCGCAGTATATCCGGCTACTCGTTGGGGAGATGCAGCGTATTGCCAGCCACCTTGTAGCAGTTGGTACATACGGACTTGACCTCGGCGCATTTACGCCCGTCCTGTGGACCTTCCGTGACCGGGAGGGTATCATGTCGCTGTTTGAAGCCCTGTGCGGGAGTCGCTTTAACGTAAACTACCTGCGTGTTGGCGGTGTGTTGCATGATTTCCCCAAGGGCTGGCTGAAAGAATGTGAAGTTTTTCTAGACCAGCTCGAAAAGAATATGGCTGAACTGGAGACACTGCTCACCGGTAACGAAATTTTTGATGCTCGTACCCAGGGTGTCGGCTACATCGACCCGCAGCAGGCGATTGCCTTTGGACTCACCGGCCCGATGCTGCGTGCCAGTGGTGTCAATTGGGATCTGCGCGTCAATCGTCCCTATATGGCCTACCGCGAGGTGCCTGTGAATATGCAGGTGCGCCAGGAAGGCGACTGCTTTGCACGTTATCGAGTGCGCATGCAGGAGATATGGGAAGGCATTCGCCTCTGCCGTGTCGCCATCGATAAGATGCCTGGCGGGCCGATTAGCATACGCACACAGATTGCGCTGCGTCCCCCGCGAGGCGAGACTTATTTTGCCATCGAAAGCAGTAAAGGTGAACTGGGTATTTACTACATCAGCGATGGCGGCGAATATCCGTGGCGTGCCAAGATTCGCGGTCCATCCTTTGTGAATTTACAAATTTTACCTGAAATACTGCGTGGTCATAAAATAAGCGACGTCGTCGCTATCCTGGGCAGTTTCGATCTCGTACTGGGAGAGGTTGATCGATAAAAAAACCGTCGGGAGTTATCTTATGCATATTATGGCCGTATTAGGAGATAGCCTGGGGAACCAGTTATTCAACGGGATTTTCTCGTTGCAGTTTCTGCAGTTTCTCATCACGTTTCTCTCGTATTTTGGCTTTGTCTTGACGAGCGCGATTATCTTGATCCTGGCAGAACGCAAGATTATGGGCTGGATGCAGGACCGCCTCGGGCCGATTCATACCGGGCCCTGGGGCCTTTTGCAGACGGTTGCTGATGTCGGCAAACTGCTCCTGAAAGAGGATATTCATGCTGGCCAGATCGATAAGTCGGTTTTCTTGCTGGCACCGGCAGTGTTTATGGCCCCCGTCATCGCGGCCTTTGCCGTAATACCTTTCTCGCCCTATGTAAGTTTACCGGGGACGGCGATCGCAACTGGCATTATCTACTACGTGGCTATGAGTTCAATTGATGTTATAGGCGTTATAATGGCGGGTTGGGGATCCAATAACAAGTACTCACTCATAGGTGGTTTGCGCTCTGCCGCGCAGATGATTTCTTATGAGCTGCCGCTTGTGCTGTCGCTGGTCGGTGTCGTTATGCTGACGAGTGTTCTAGCTGGCACGCCTGGCTATTCCGGCAATGCGGGCATTGGCAGCATCGCTATCAAGGAGATTATTAACTTTCAGAGTGTGAGTGCCTGGCCGGGCAGAGGTATTCCATTCTGGGATTTCGTTTTCAAGGGATTCACCCCCTGGGCCTGGTTCTTCCTGGTACAGCCCTTGATGATCATCATCTACTACATCTGCGGCCTTGCCGAAACAAATCGTGCGCCGTTTGACCTGCCGGAGGCGGAATCGGAGCTTGTCGCCGGCTATGTCACCGAGTATAGCGGCATGCGCTGGGCCTTATTCTACCTGGGTGAATACGGCAATATGACGATTGTTGCGTCAATTGCCACCGCACTCTTCCTGGGCGGCTGGTCTGGTCCCGGTGTCGCATTTTTGACCGCGCCTGGTATGGCGCTGGGCTGGCAGATACTGGGCAACATCCTGGGTATCATCTACTTCGTTAGCAAGGCTTACTTGCTGTGTTTCGTCTTCATCTGGGTGCGCAGCACGCTGCCGCGCCTGCGTGCCGATCAGTTGATGCAGTTTGCCTGGTTGATACTTATACCGACCACACTGGGCAATGTCCTGTTTACCGCCCTGGTCTTCCTGGTTCTTAACGGTGCTGGACTGCCTAACTGGGCTTTCTTGATCATCTTAGGTGTGTTGAACTGGTTACTGCTTGCTGGCTTCATCTGGGTGGTGAGTCGCGCCACGGCTGCCACGACGCGCCGTGCGCAGGCCCCGGCTATTCGTGCCAGCCGCGCAGCGGCAGTAGCGGGGCAGATACCGGAACGGACTACCGTCACAAGCAGCCAGAGGTAAGAGAAAGAATGTCAATTAACCTGGTAGAAACAAGCAGGCCCGGCATGCCGGGCCTGCTTGTTTCTACCAGGTTAATTGACTCCCCTGAATTTCAAAATCAAGAGCGAGATGACAACGCTCACGAGCGAGCCTACCACTACCTGTGCGACCGTGTGGCGACGCAGCACTACCCGTGACCAGCTCACAAGTGCAAGTAATAAGAAGGTGGGCAACATCACTGTCCCGTACAGCACGGTGAGCATCGTTGCCACGCCTCCTAAGGAGGAAGCGTGAATGCTGATCTTCCACCATAATGTTGTCACCATCATTACAACCCCGCTCACTGCTGTGATGATCAGCGTGGTTTCCAGGTTCTTGGGTCCATGAATGAGCAGCAAGACGAGCCAGCCGATGGTGACCGAGGTAATGCTGAAGAGAAATGGACCTGCCCGCTCGGAGCGGCGGCTCACATCTAAGTCTGAAAGCTTGCCCAGGCGAACGCCAATCACTATATAGAGCAACGGTCCAATGCTAAGGAAGAAAATAGTGATCAAGGCATAAATTAATGCTGCCAACTGATCGCGCGAGTGGTAAAACGCCACCAATAATACAACTGGTAATGAAATTGGCGCGGGCGCCAGGATGTTGGAAACACAACGGGCGAGACGTACGTGCAATGCTTTCGGTTCAGGCGCCTCTATAATGGTTTGTTCTTCGTCTGTATTGACAGCAAGATGATCCTGCATGAAACTCCTTTTTTTCTTAAAATGTAGCTTGATAGGCAACAACAGCGTAACCTAATAGTTTACTAGCAACAATGCTAAAAGCCCTGGCATCGCCGCTGCACCACACCTGGAGTTCTCCCCCATGCTCCTGATTGGAGTTGGTTGGATGAATCAATCTCTCGGCATCCAGTACATAATGGGTGCGGCGCGCAATCGCTGATCCGCTATCAATAATTCGTACCTGGTGCGCGGTAATACGTTCAATCACGGATCGCAGTGCAGGAAAATGTGTGCAGCCGAGCACGAGCACATCAATATCTTCCTTCAATACCGGCTCTAATGCCTGCTTTACGGTTTCCTCAACGACCGGTCCGTCGAACTCGCCATGTTCAACCAGTGTTACAAGTTCGGGGCAACCAACGGCAAATGCCTGGATACCCTCTGCAAACTCGTCGATAAGTTGCTGGAGGTAAATGGCTTTGGCGGCCTGGTTAGTTGCGGCGATACCAATGCGCCCTTTTTTCGTGGCACGTGCGGCCGGTTTGACTGCCGGGACCACGCCTACAAAGTGTACCGATGGAAAGGTAGCACGTAAGGTATTCAGTGCCGCTTGCGAGGCTGTATTACAAGCCACCACTATCAGCTTTGCCCCCTGTCCTACCAGAAAACGATTGGCCTGAACAGACAGTTCGATAATTTCGGCGTCGGTGCGAGTGCCGTATGGACAATGCCCAGTATCACCGAAATAGATGTAGTTCTCATACGGTAATTCTTGGCGGAGTACTGAGAGAATTGTTAGTCCGCCTGCTCCCGAATCAAATACTCCAATTGGTGCTTCGGCTTTCACTACCGGGTGTAATCGTTCACGATCAAGATGGTGTTGACTACGTTCTGCATCACGTGCATGCGTAGCATACTGCATCGTATCCTGATTCCAATAGTTCATATTCTACTCTATACTACGAAACTCGTGCTGTTCGCCAAAGACATGGCGCAGCGCATTGCTAATCTCTCCAAGAGTGGCATAGGCCTCCACGGCGTCAACGATGAGCGGCATCAAATTTTCGGTGCCCTCTGCTCCCCGCTGCAGCGCGCTTAGGGTCTGCTCCACTCTTTCGTTGTTTCGCCGCAGGCGCAGGGCAGCCAGCTTTGCCGCCTGCTGCCTACCCACTTCGGGGTCAACCCGCAGCAGCGCCGGTCGCTCTTCTTCTTCCTGCGTGAAGCGGTTAACACCTACGACAATAGCTCGCTCTTCCTCCAGGGCGAGTTGATAGTCATACGCCGCCTGCTCGATCTCCGCTTGCATGAAGCCACGCTCGATAGCGTGCACGCTGCCTCCCAGGGCATCGATCTGTCGAATGTAGTCCCAGGCGTGCTCCTCGATAGCGTTCGTCAAGTACTCGACGTAATATGAGCCGGCCAGCGGGTCTACGACATCTGCCACGCCGCTCTCGTAGGCGAGAATCTGCTGTGTGCGCAGGGCGACACGCACAGCCTCTTCAGTCGGCAGCGAAAGCGCTTCATCCTTTGAATTGGTATGCAGCGACTGCGTGCCACCGAGCACCGCCGCCAGCGCCTGGTATGCCGTGCGCACGATGTTGTTATCGGGCTGCTGCGCAGTCAATGTCGAGCCTGCTGTCTGCGTATGGAAGCGCAGCATCATTGAGCGTGGATCTCGTGCATGAAAGCGGTCGCGCATGATGTGCGCCCACATACGACGAGCGGCACGGAACTTGGCAACTTCTTCGAACAGGTTATTGTGGCTGTTGAAGAAGAAGGAGAGTCGACCGGCAAAGGCGTCTATATCGAGACCGGCATCCAGGGCGGCCTGTACGTAGCTGATGGCATTAGAAAGCGTGAATGCCACTTCTTGAACTGCCGTCGAGCCTGCCTCGCGCACATGATAGCCACTGATGCTGATTGGATTCCAGCGCGGCAGATGCTTGGCACAGAAACTGAACATATCGGTAATGATGCGCATCGAATGCCGTGGCGGATAGATATACGTGCCACGCGCAATGTATTCTTTCAGCACGTCGTTCTGCACAGTGCCGGAGAGCTTGCGTATGCTGGCACCCTGGTTTTTCGCAACGGCGATATACAACGCAAGCAAGATGCTGGCGGTAGCATTGATCGTCATCGAAGTGCTGATACGCTCCAGGGGCAGACCATTGAGCAGGGTCTGCATATCTTCCAGGCTGGAGATCGAAACGCCCACTTTGCCCACCTCTCCCTCTGACAGGGGATGATCAGCATCATAGCCCATCTGTGTAGGCAGGTCGAAAGCGACAGAGAGACCAGTGGTGCCCTGTGAAAGTAAGAAGTGGTAGCGTTTATTTGATTCTTCCGCTGTTGCAAAGCCCGCGTACTGGCGCATTGTCCACAAGCGCGAGCGGTACATGCCAGGATGAATGCCACGAGTGAAAGGAAACTCGCCGGGGTAACCCAATTTGTTATGGGTATCGAAATCGTGCAGGTACTCTTCGGTGGGCAAGTCCGGTATTTCAATATCCGAACTTACTACAAATTTTTTCTGGCGCTCCGCTGTCTTTTCTTTTGCCTCGCGGGCGGTGGTCTCACGCCACTCTTCAGAGCTTTTACTCTCGTGCTGCTCCATGCGTTTCCTCCCTTTGTTTGCCACTGGCATTATAGCATATGGGAGGAGGATATGGTTTGAGGGAGTTTACTCTCCGGCCACCACTACTAACACATCTCCCTGATTCACCGTCTGTCCCTTGCTCACCTTAACTACCTTCACCGTCCCGTTTATTGGCGAGGCCAGGTCATTCTCCATTTTCATCGCCTCGAGAATTACAACTGTTTGACCACGTGCCACCTTTGCTCCTGGCTCCATTGGTACACCCAGCACCAGCCCGGGCATGGGTGCGCGTACCATGGCCTCGCTAGACTCGTGAGCAGATTGTAGCGAACCGCTGAGCGCTTTCTCGCGTTCATCCTCAACCTCAACCTCGAAGCGTTGTCCTGCAACCAGAATCTCATAACGTGTGCCTTTCTCACCGGGTTTGTTGATGCGACGGGCAAAGACCTCGTATGATTTACCTGCAATCAGCAGGCTATACCTACCTCCTATATTGCTCTGTCCCCTGGCATCGGCAGCAAGCGCGGCGATTTGCTGCCAATCAAAACTATGTTGTACTCCGTCGATGCTGATTTCCTTCTGATACCCCTCCTCACCCGTATGGATGGTATATGCCTTGTCATGAACAGTGGAAATATAGGCCATGCACGTGTACCCCCCCAGGTTCTTCTACGCTCACTCTGAGCATAACACGAAACATTATACCATCTTCATTAAATTCTACAGATTCTAACACTTTTCTAACACTTTTCCTATACGCTTCTAACAGATGCTGTGAGATACTCTGTATACCGAAGTTAAACCGAGCGCAAACAGGGAAGAGAACTATGTACGCAGAAAGCAGCCAGCCGAATGGGAGACAGGCAAAGGAGCCGCTCGAGGAA
>Ga0209647_1000963_pt1 | contig 25684 bp, 22 predicted proteins | sample GraSoi_2013_60cm_FD_185827 | JGI IMG/M metagenome (GOLD analysis project Ga0209647, IMG submission 185827) | Grasslands soil microbial communities from the Angelo Coastal Reserve, California, USA - Sample 9_17_2013_60cm (SPAdes) (version 2) | ecosystem: Environmental > Terrestrial > Soil >... | reverse complement strand
CTATTTCTCGTCGGCGCCGCGATCATGGCCACGGTAGCCGTTTACGCCGCGTGGAAACCTAGAAGCGTGTATGACAACGTCCGCACCGAACACGGGACCACCGCGCATCCCCTGAAGGACGTCCAAAGGCTGGTGCGGCATTGGCCGATCTACCCGGCTTTACTGATCTGGCTGTTATGGAACTTCGCGCCTGGCTCAGCCACGCCGCTTCAGTACTACCTTCAGAACACCCTGCACGCCACGGACGCCCAGTGGGGTCAGTGGAACGCCATCTTCGCCGCTTCTTTCATTCCGACTTTCATGGTGTTCGGTCTTCTCTGCCGGAGGTTTGCCCTGAAGACCTTGCTCTTCTGGGGAACGGTCATCGCAGTTCCACAGATGGTTCCGTTACTCTTCATTCATTCGATGACAGGGGCTCTGATCGCGGCGGTGCCCATCGGCCTCATGGGCGGTGTTGCCACTGCCGCTTATTTGGACCTGATCATTCGGTCATGTCCCCAGGGCCTACAGGGGACGACGCTCATGATGTCCAGCAGCCTTTTTTTCATCGCATCGCGATTTGGCGATGTTCTAGGGACGAACCTTTATGATCATTACGGCGGTTTTTCCGTTTGCGTGATCGCGATCACGGTTGTGTACGCCCTGATCCTCCCGACCCTCCTGCTGGTGCCCCACCACCTGACTGCCACCACCGACGGGCAAACGCCCCAGCCTGGGTTCGCAGCGGATTAAAGGCTCGCACGAAGGTAATCGGATCTAGCGCGCGAATTCCCGCCAAATCCCGAAAAGTTTTTCGGCTCGTGGGTCCTTCCTGCGCAACAAAGACCGTGCGGGGGGCAGCCGCGCGGGGGATGAAGGTTGACTTGGTTGATAAGCGGCAGGCCTGCGGTTCACACGGTTAACCGACAACTTTCGCCCTCCGCGTGAAGGAGGGCTTGCGCATACATAGACTACGGCGATGTGCTCACGTCGCGACCGCAGCCTGCGGCAGCGCTATGCGGCGCGGAATTTGCAGCCACAGCGCCGAGACCACAGCCGCCATCAGCGCGAACGCCGCCAGTGCAAAGAGTCCGCCGGCGAAGCTGCCGGTTACATCTCTGACCCAGCCGACGATGGACGGCCCGAAGAAGCCACCTAGATTGCCTAACGAGTTGATCCAGGCGATGCTCGCGGCGGCTGCCATGCCGGTGAGGAACATCGGCGGCATCGACCAGAACGGCCCCTTGCTGCCGTAGAATCCGATCGCGGCGACCGAGATGCCGACCAGGGACCACACCGTGCCGACGGTTAGCCCCGCGATGACGAGGCCGACGGTCGAGACGATGCACGCCACACAGAGGTTCCACCGCCGCTCGCCCATCCGGTCGGAGATCAAGCCCCAGGTCACCATGCTGATGGCGCCGCAGATGTAGGGGATCATGGTGACCCAGCCGACCTGCATGTTGGTGAGCCCCAGCTGTTTGACGATCTGCGGCAGGAAGATCAGCATTCCGATGCTGGCCGTCACGATCCCGAAATAGTTCAATGCCAGCAGTAGGACCTTGGGATCCCAGAACGACTGCAGCAAGCCGACCTTGCGATGTGCCTCGATCTGGCGGCATTCGTGGTCGATCGTGGAGGTGAGCCAAGCGCGTTCCTCGTCGCTGAGCCAGCGCGCCTGGGCGGGTCGATCGGTCAGGTAGAGCAGCACGACGATGCCGAGAAGGATCGTCGGAACCGCTTCGACCAGGTACATCCATTTCCATCCGGCGAGGCCCCACAGGCCGTTGAGTTCCATGATCCCAGTCGACATCGGCGCGCCGGCCGCTACCGCGACCGGCAGCGCCAGGGTGAAGCCCGAGACGATGCGGGCACGGTGCCGGTCTGGGAACCAGTAGGTGAAGAACAGCACGAGGCCTGGGTAGAACCCGGCCTCCGCAAGGCCGAGCAGGAAGCGCACAGTCATAAAACCGTACGGGCCGGTGCAGAAGGCGGTCGCTCCCGACAAGAGGCCCCAGGTCACCATGATGCGCGCGATCCATATGCGCGCACCGAGCTTTTCCAGAACGATGTTGCTCGGTACCTCGAACAGGAAATAGCCCCAGAAGAAGACGCCGACGGCGAAGCCGAAGGTCGCGGCGTCGAGGCCGAGGTCCTTGTTCATGGTGAGCGCCGCAAATCCCACGTTGATGCGGTCGAGATAGCAGAAGAAATAGCTCACGGCCGCGATCGGCAGCACGCGCAAATAAACCTTGCGCATGGTCGTCTGCTCGAGAGTGCGGATCATCGTTCCCTCCCTGGGAATGTCGCGCCGGTTCACCGGCGTCTGGTGCAGCATAACTCGCCTCGCTCGCCGCGCGAAGCGGTTCCCTGCCTCTCCTGACCGCCTGTAAAATTCTCGTTGTGCCACCTATGCCCGCTGACCGATTCCTTGCCGATGCGATATTCTACCGTGCGCTCCCGGCTCATGGGCGATCGGATGCAATTCGACCAATTGAAACGGCGCAACTTCATCGCACTCCTCGGCGGCGCGGCAGCGTGGCCGCTCGCGGCGCGCGTGCAGCAGCCCGAACGCATCCGGCGCGTCGGCGCGTTGATGGTTTACGAAAATGGTCCGCTAGCGCAGAACTACCTCACCGCCTTTCGACAGGCCCTTCCGGAAAAGGGATGGGCAGAGGGACGCAACATCCGCATTGATGAACGCTGGAGTGGCGGCGATGCGGAGTGCATGGGCGCCTGGCTCTGACCGCTACGGTCGTGGACGACCCACAGCGGTCATAAGCCAGATCGAAATTCCGCAGCGCAGCGACAGCAGAACACCCTGGCCGAACTCATCTCACGTACCATCCTTTGCGAGCAAACTGTCACTCTCAATCGTCTCCATCACCTCTTCAACGCTCTCGCGTACGTCGGAGTGGCCGTTCAGCAGCTGCACCTTTGAGCGAGCGCGCTCGGCCGCGCCAGTATCCTTGGCGCTCATCACGAACACGATTTGATCAAGTTTGATATAAACGACTTCACCATCCGGGCGATGCAATACGACCCATCCCTTCCGTCCGCGCCGCGCCGACGAGCGAAACGCTTTACCGGACGTCGCGTCAGGGGTCGGGGGCTGCGGTGCAAAGGCGAAGCTGTCGATTTGCGCCTTTGCATCGACGGTCTGCGCTGAGGCGGCTGGAATTCCGATCGCCGCGGTAAACGCAACGGCTAGAACAGCGGCTGCGCTGCAGCCCATATGTCTTGCTCTTGTTCTCATGACTGAAACTCTCACCGTGACGCGTAGACCATCGCAAAATAGAGGAACATGAGCGCATTCGTGACGATCGCGCCCGCGATTCCGAATCCGAGGACGTAAAACACGCGGTGATCCGCACAGCCGCGGGTGTGGTCACGAGAAATTGAAATCGGCACCCGCTCGGCAAACCCGGCGCGCTGGCGCGCGTGCTGCTCTGTCAAATTGAGCTTAGACATGGCGAGGCTCCCATGTGATCGTTTGCCGAAGGAGACCTCGCGCGGCGGCGTTTATTCCGGGGGACTTCCTCCCAGCATCACTCTCGGCATTCGCAATCGACCATTTTGTGATGGCCGTCACATCATCCGCTGCTGAAGGAAGGGTGTCCGCTTGATCGATTAGCCTTGACTCCTTGACACAGCGACCTTGACACATGGCGCGTGGGACGCCCGGCTCCCGCCCTGCAAAGACCCCGCAAACAAATTGGGAGCATTGCGATGCCATTCCATCGCTTGCTGAAGAATCAAGATCCTACCCGCGGGCGGCTGGAACAAGCATGACCGCGGCGGGTTGTTCATTCGGTGGCCGGCATTCATCGGCCGGCGCGAGTTCGGGAGGATCACGATGGACCAGATGACACGGCGCGCTTTCGGCGCGGCGGGCTTTGGCCTGCTGCTTGCCACATCCGCGACCTTTGCTCAGCAGCAATCGCCTACGGTGCGGGTGCGCGGCACCGTTGAAGGGGCGGATGGACCGATGCTGACGGTCAAGTCGCGGGACGGCCAGACTACGTATAAGGTGAAAATGGCGGACAACGTCGCGGTCCGCGGTATCGTCAAGGCCTCGCTATCGGATATCAAGCAGAATTCGTTCATCGGCGTCACCGGCATGCCGCAGGCCGACGGCAGCCAGAAGGCCGTGGAAATCCACATTTTCCCGGAGGCCTTGCGCGGCACCGGCGAGGGGCATCGTCCGTGGGACCTGGTGCCGAACAGCACCATGACCAACGCCACGGTCGCGCAGATGGTAAAAGGCGTGCAGGGTGACGAGATCACGCTGAAATACAAGGACGGAGAGAAGAAGATCGTGGTCGCGCCGAACACGACCATCGTGACCTACGTGCCGGCCGACAAGAGCGAACTCAAGCCCGGCGCCAAGATCTTCATTGCCGCCGCCAACAAGAAGGAGGATGGCACGCTCGAAGCGGCCACCGTCTCGGTTGGCCGCGACGGCATCACGCCGCCGATGTGAACTTGGTCACCCGCAGAGAGCGTCGAGAGTGTGTCGATTCTGGCGAGCGGATTCGAACTTCCAACGCCAAGGTGGACATACCTTCACTCACGCTTGACGATGTTGGCTGCAACGATCCGTTGCCGGACCCTGAATACCTTCGGCTCATTCGGATCGACGGTGACCTCGACCCAATGATGGTTGGGGGCGCCGAAAGTCTCGAGCCGGGTGAAGTTTTCGATGGAAGGAAGGATCGGCGCGCCCTGAACTCTCGCGGGCAACGGCTTGTCAGTTCGGAAGAAGTGACTGTCGCCATGGACGAGGACGACAGGCCTTCCAAATGCAATAGTTTCCTTCTCCAGCAACATCCTAACGTCGGTGAAACCGTTCGGGTCCTTTTCTGGCGATCCGGCCGTCGGGGGGTGTGCCGGGAAGATGTTGGCTTGCTGCAAGATCATAATCGCACGACTGTTGCTGGCTTTCGCGGTTTCGAAACCCTGTTGCAGCCAAGCGAGGTTTGCCTTGTTGCGCTCGGCGTACTCAGCGTCGCCGTCCGGCGTGCGGCCGAGACCGTTGTTACTACCGGTGATGTGCAGCGTTACGAACGTCACGGCGCCGGCGGTCCAACGGACGTTCTCCCGGTATTTCTGAAGAACGGGATCCGCACTCTCGCTTTGGTGAACCAAGGGCATCGTGCGCCGGCCGAGGCTCTGTTCGCCCGCAAAGAAGACTTTGCGCACGTGGGCAAGCCGCTCCAACGGGTTGCCACCCTTGACCCCTTGTTGCTCGTGGCAGTCGGTCCATTCGTTGTCGCCGGGCGTATAGATAAAAGAGTGCGCCGAAGCGCTGAACTGCGCGAACCGGCGAGCTACCAGGTCATCGGTGCAGGCGTATGGAGGCGACGACAAGTCGCCCACGTGAACCACAAACGCCAATGCATTTCTGTTCAGGTCGTCCAGCACGTTCTGTAGCAACGGTTCCTCGGCCGGGCGATAGCCGAGATCGCCGATCAGGCCAAAGGTGAGTACCGGAGCCTGAGTTAGTGCTGGCGTCGATGCTATAAGCATCGCACCGACTGCCATTGTGCGAAAGGCTGACATGCTCGTCATAGATCGCCTCTTTTCGGAGTATGCGGATAGCAGCTGAGGTCTTGCGGTGAGGGGATGCGGAATGAAACAGGACACGTACTGGACACTGGTAGCATGCCTCGCTGTCTTCATCAGCGGGGCGGCCCTAGCCGAAGACACGGCGACAGGCACCATCAAGCCTCTCTTATCCGTAAAATTTTCGCCGGATAAGGATGTGCAATGTCTATCGTCGGCAATCGAAACTGGTGATCCGACGACCGGGCGCTCGACGCTGATCTTGAAGGCATCCCCTGGATGCGTGGTCCCTTGGCACTTTCATACCGCCGAAGAGCAACTGATCATCATTAGCGGCACTGTCCTGGCCGAGATGACCGATCATCGGCCCACACGGCTCGGGCCGGGCGGTTTTGCCGTGATGGGGGGCCACATGCCGCACCAGTTCACCTGCCAAGCCAGGTCCGGATGCCTGATGATCGTCGCCTTTGATCGGGCGTATGACATTTATTGGGGAAAGGGCGGTTAATATGCGCGCCCTAATCAATGTTGATGGGCTTTGGTGATCCGTTCTGTCACCGCTGGTCCGGGATCGAGTCAGGAGAATGTCTGCTTCCCGTCAACATAAATTCGGTAGCAATTGGAGGCGAAGCGGACATGCCGCGACCGCGGCGGCGTATCAATCCGGCGCGAATGACCCAACATAGGCGGTTGCGGACCTTCGCAGCGCAAAAGTGTGTTCACGGACGAGCGGTCTTGGTTTAGTTCTACCCACATTGTAACCCAAAAGGAGAGTCCAGCTAATGAACCATACCGATACAAGTTGCGACTGCGGTGCGGCGGTTTCCCCGCTGGCGTTACGGTGGCGCTGTTCTGTCTGTGGCAAGACTGCAATAATGAAGGTGTCGACTATCGTTGCGGTTTGCGACGGTGGCACGATTAGAAAGGTTGAGCCCGACGTCGTTTCACATCAGAGCACCCCACGATCGTAGCCGGTCCTGAAACCGTCTGTACGGGCCCGTGAAAGAGCTTGCCACCATGGCTTGCCACCATGTCCCAGAGTAGCCGCGCCATTGTCAGCATATGTGCCGACGGGGACCTGGGCACCGTCGCGTTGCTACAGAATTAACAGAACTCGTCGCCGCACGCGCTCGGCCCACGATCATGTCGACCTCGCCATCGATCATCGACACACGACGGCACCAGATGTTCCCCGTGCTGGAGCCGTTCGAGATTGAGCGCGTCCGTCGATTCGGCAAGGTCCGCTCGTATGACGACGCCGCGGCGTTGGTAAAAGTAGGCCAGGTCGGTCCCGGGCTAGCTATTATTCTGACCGGCCAGGTCGAGGTCGCCCGGCGCGACGAACTGGGCCACAGCACGCCGATCGTGACGCACGGCCCGGGGTCGTTCATGGGAGAGCTTGCACAACTCGCTGGCCGGCCAGCTCTCATTGATGCCCACGCGCGGGAACCGGTGCAGGCCCTGATCATCTCGCCGGACCAGTTGCGCGCATTACTAATTGCTGAGGCGGAGCTTGGCGAGCGGATCATGCGCGCCTTGATACTGCGTCGCGTCGGGCTCCTCGAGACCGGAGCTGGCGGACCGGTGATCGTCGGCCACCCTGGAAACGGCGATGTGCTTCGGCTCGAGGGTTTTCTCCGTCGCAACGGCCATCCGCGGCAAACGCTTGATCCCGACACCGACTCGGAAGCGAAGGCATTGATTGAACGCTTTCACATCGATCCGGGCCAATTACCGATAGTGTTGTGCCCGGGCGGACAGTTACTACGCAATCCCAGCGAACGTGAGCTTGCCCGCTGCATCGGGCTGGTGCGGCCGATCGATCCTACCCGCGTCTATGACGTCGCTATTGTCGGCGCCGGGCCGGCGGGTCTCGCGACTGCGGTTTATGCAGGATCCGAGGGGCTTTCGGTCCTCGTGCTCGACTGCCGCGCATTCGGCGGTCAGGCGGGCGCGTCGGCGCGGATCGAGAACTATCTGGGCTTCCCGACCGGCATCACAGGAATAGCGCTGATGGCGCGCGCCTACAACCAAGCGCAGAAGTTTGGAGTTGAGATAGCGATCCCAGATGAGGTGACAGGCCTCGACGCTGAGGACGACCTAGCTCCGCGACGCGTTGTCCTGAGAATGTCCAACAACGAACGTGTGAGCGCACGTTCCCTCGTTATCGCAAGCGGGGCTCGTTACCGGCGGCTGTCAATTCCCAACTTGGAGGCATTCGAGGGGGCAAGCGTGCACTATTGGGCCTCACCCCTCGAAGCGAAGCTGTGCGCTGGGCAGGAGGTGGCGCTAGTGGGCGCCGGGAATTCGGCGGGGCAGGCAGCAGTCTACTTGGCCAACCAGGCAGTCAAGGTTTGGCTCTTGGTGCGCGGTGATGATCTCGCCGCGAGCATGTCGCGCTACCTCGTGGACCGCATCCGAGGGCTTCCCAACGTCGAAGTGTTGACGCGGACCAGCGTCACCGGCCTCGAAGGCCATGACGGAATGCTTGAAGCGATTCGCTGGCGTCGCGGAGCGTCGAGGGAAGAAGTTCGGCGGCCCATCCAACATCTGTTCCTCTTCATCGGTGCTGAGCCGAACACGGATTGGCTTTCGGGATCAGGCGTTGCTCTGGACGCCAAGGGGTTTGTCTTGACCGACGCGGACACGACCAACAAGCTGCGGCCGCTGGAGACCAGCCGAGGAGGCGTGTTCGCTATCGGCGACGTGCGCTCGGGTTCGGTCAAGCGGGTTGCGGCCGCGGTGGGCGAGGGCGCGCAAGTGGTGGCGACCCTGCATGCGTATTTGGCCACGGCCGAGCGCAACCCGGCCGTCCTCACGAGCACAGCTATTCGTTAGAAGCTGTTGCGATAAGGGCCTCGCCGACACGACTGGACAACGGCAAAGGTCAGCATGATCAAGGCAGGGGGACGAGGCTTGGCAATGAAACTGATATTGATGGGCGACGTCAATTTGATGGATGTTACAAACCCCGCGGAGCCGTTCCGGAAAATTCTCGGCGAGCTGCATACGGCGGACGTGGTGTTCGGCAATCTGGAATGTAGCCTCCACCTGCCGGCTTCATGTCACTCGGATGCCAACGAGGGATTCTTCGCCGACCCCGTGGTGGGCGGTGAAGCGCTCAAGCTTGCCCGCATCCATGCGGTCGGCCTCGCCAATAACGTCAACTACGGCGCTACCAGCATTGCAGCTTCGATTGCGCGGCTGGACGAGGTCGGCATCTTACATACCGGCGCTGGCCCCAATCTCACGGCCGCGCGCGCTCCTGCGGTGGTCGAACGCAACGGACTACGCGTCGGCGTTCTGCAACGCAGTTCGGTCTATTGGCCGACCGACCACGAGGCGCGCGCCGACGCACCCGGCATCGCGGTCTTGCACGGCCATACCGCCTATCATGTGCCGATAGGCCGGTTGCATGCGGGTATCCCCCCAGCCAATCGGCCCGGCGTTCCACCGGTGATAATCACCTGGGCCGATCCGACCTATCTTGCGGACTTCTGCAAGGACATCGCGGCGTTGCGCCCCAAGGTCGACATCCTGGTCGCCTCCTGCCATTGGGGGCTAGGACGCGAGCCACTACAATATATGACCGAGATCGGCCGCGCAGCCATCGACGCCGGCGCCGATGTCGTCGTGGGTCACGGGCCGCACCATTCGCTGCCGGTCGAGCTCTATAAGGGGCGGCCAATCTATTACGGTCTTGGCAATCTTTGCTTCAAGACTGGCCACCTCGGGCGCAGACACGACAACTGGATCGGAATGGTTGCCGAAGTGTCGTTCGAGAACGGAAGGTGCGGCTCTGATAATTTCCGCTTCGTCCGCCACAATGCCTGCCATGAAACCATATTCCGACGGCCGGCGGACGAGACCGAGATGCTTGCGGACCTCACCGCGTGCAGCAAGGCGCTCGGTGCCACGCTCACCGCCGAGGACGACCGTGTCCGCATTGCGCTCTGAACCTAGCGCGCGACACTATTCCGCTAATTGAGGACCAAACGTGCGCAAATGGATCGTAAGATCGATTGGCTTGGCGCTGCTTCTCGGCGGTACGGCCCAGGGGCAGACCAGCAAAGACGTCTATCCCAATCGGCCTGTGCGGATGATCGTGCCGTTCGGAGCCGGCGGTCCGGGCGACATCTTCGCCCGCCTGATCGGACAGAAACTATCGGAACAGCTCGGCCAGCAATTCGTTATCGAGAACCGCCCCGGCGCCAGCGGCAATATCGGTGCGGGTGTTGCGGCGCGCGCGCCGGCGGACGGCTATACGCTACTGGTCGGAAGTTCGACGCTGTGGGTCAACCCCAGCCTCTATCCGCAGATTCCCTACGACCCGGTGAGGGACTTCGAGCCGATCATCATCGGAGCGACGTCGCCCGAGGTGCTGGTGGTGCATCCATCGGTGCCCGCCAAAACCGTGCAGGAGCTCGTCGCGCTGGTGCGCGCTGGAAAATATAATAACTTCGCCATCGCGGGCGTCGGCACACCACCGCATCTGTCAACCGAGCTGTTCAAGCTATCGCTCAAGCTCGACATCGTTACGGTGCCGTTCGGCGGCGGCGGGCCGATGGTGCAGTCCGTGGTCGGGGGCCATACGCCGGTCGCATTCGCGACACTGCCGTCGGCGTCGGCGCAGATTAAGGACGGTCTACTGCGCGCGCTTGCAGTGACCAGCACAAAGCGTATCGTGATCCTTCCCGACGTGCCGACGATGGAAGAAGCCGGTGTGCCCGGCCAGGAGCAAGAGGCACCGCAATGCGTCTGGGCACCCGCCGGTACGCCACGCGAGATCATCGATCTTTTGTACGGCGAGATCGCGCGTGCGGTTGCGTCGCCGGACCTCAAGGAGAAAATGGCGGCGATAGGGTATGAGCCTTCTGCCGTGCCGCCGGATGAGTTCAAGGCGCGGATCAAGGCGGACATGCCAAAATGGGCGAAGGTGATCCACGATGCCGCCATCAGACCATAGCGCGTGGCCGAAGCGTTAGTTTTGCCCAGAATGCCGGGAGGAAAGCGTGAGCCGGAAGATAGCCATTGTCGGAGCGGGTGCGGTAGGCGGCTATGCCGGCGCCCATATGGTACAGGCCGGCGAGGACGTGACGTTCATCGATCCTTGGCCCGCGCACGTCGAGCACATGCGAAAGCATGGCTTACGCGTGACGCACGCCATGGACGTGCCGGAATTCTGCGTGGCCGTGCGCGCCCTGCACGTGACGGACGCGCAGCAGCTCGCCAAGGAGAAGCCGGTCGACATCGCCTTCGTATGCATGAAGTCGTACGACACGGCGTGGGCAACGATGCTGATCCGGCAATATCTGGCACCCGACGGCTACGTGGTCTCGCTGCAGAATTGCATGAACGAAGAGACGATCGCTGGCATCGTCGGCTGGGGCAAGACGCTCGGCTGCATCGCGAGCAGCATCACGGTCAACCTCCCGGAGCCCGGCCTGATCCACCGCGGCGCCGGCAAGGGCGGGAGGGCGCACACCGTTTTTCGCGCCGGCGAGGTGCACGGCCGCATTACTCAGCGGGCGGAGGAGGTCTGCCGCCTGGTCGCTTATGCGGACAGCGCCAAAGTGACCGGTAACCTGTGGGGCGAGCGTTGGTCGAAGCTGGTCACCAACGCGATGGCCAATGGGATCGCCGCCTGCACCGGCCTAAGCAGCGGCGAGATACTGCACAACGATCCGATCCGGCATTTCTCCACCCGCGTCGGCAGCGAAGCGATCCGCGTCGGGCAAGCGCTCGGCTACCAGCTTGAGGAGATCTATCACTTGCCGCCGGAGACGATTGCGCGCGCGGGCGAAGGCGACGAAGCTGCGATGCGCGCGTGCGACGAGGAGCGCTTCAGGCAGGGCAAGCGCACCGCCGCCGGACAACGCCCTTCGATGGGCCAGGATATGCAGAAGGGCCGGCGCACAGAAATCGAATTCCTCAATGGCTTAGTGGTGCGCGAGGGTGAGAAGGTGGGTCTAACGTGCCGCGCCAACGATGTGCTGACTGACATCGTCAAGCGCGTCGAGCGAGGTGAGCTCAAGCCCGATCCACGGCACATTACGGAGCTCCGACTGAACTGAGTCGGGGGCAATGATGCGGCCGAGAAGGTCGTCGTCAGGAGACAACTCCGCCGCAGCCAGGTGATGGCGTTCTTCGAGGCGCTGTCGCCATGCCTGATCGGCATGGAAGCCTGTACCACGGCGCAATACTGGGCGCGTGAGTTGGTGAAGCTCGGTCACGAAGTTCGTTTGATGCCGGCGAAGGACGTTCAGCTAATGACTGTGGAGGGTCGGCCCCCGGAACGCGCTCGCTTTCGATGGGCGGACATCACCAGACCAATAGAGCGATGCCCGAGCCGATCACGATCAGGGAGACCAGCGTCCAGAGGGCATAAGGGAATAAAACGTCCATCGCTCTCGCTCCCCCTCAGATGAGCAGCCTCCCTGCCACGAGTACTATCCCCGTGACGAACGCGGCCAAGAAAGAAAATACTAGAAGGTCATGCAGGATTGTGATCATGGCAGCCTCCCCGGCCCCGACGCTGCCACCGGGCCTAGCGGAATGGGCCAAGTCGAGTCTGTATAAAATTGCTCACATCGGCCACCGACCAGCCTGCAAACGTGAAGAAAAGCCTTGCCAACTCGGAGCCGTCCACACATGGCACATAGCGATGGATCACATTTTGATCGGCGACGGTCGCTTTCGGGGCGAAGCGGACATGCCGCGAGCGTCGGGACTTGTCGATCCGGCGCGTTTGACCGATCTCTGCCATCGGCGGCCAATTTTGCTGTGACGCACAACGCGGCATTCCTATAACCGATGTGGTAGGGTGTACTTCTCGGACTGAGGGGAACACATGAGGCGGCGAGAGTTCATCACGCTGCTCGGCGGCGCAGCCGCCTGGCCGCTCATCGCACGTGCGCAGCAAGTCGGCCCGGTGCAGGTGATTGGCACGCTGTTTGACCTGACGGACAACACTCCGATCACGCAATCTTACATTACTGCATTCCGGGACGAGCTTGCGAAGCTGGGATGGAAGGAAGGCAGCAATCTGCGGATCGAATCTCGCTTTAGCGCCGGTCATACGGATGAGCTGACAACGCTGGCAAAACAGTTGGTCGATTTGCGGCCCGATGCGATTCTCGGTCGGGGTACGGCTGAAACCATCGCCCTTGCCCGTGAAACGCGGACGATTCCAATCGTATTCGCTGCGGTCTCCGATCCACTCGGCAACGGGTTTGCCGCGAGCCTTGCCCGCCCGGGCGGCAACATCACCGGCTTTACGAACATCGAGTCCTCGATGGGAGGCAAATGGGTCGAACTATTGAAGGAGATCGCCCCGCGCACCGAGCGCGTCGCGCTCCTGTTCAACTCGACAACCGCTGCGCCGATCCAATTCTATCTGCCTTCCATTCAAGCGGCCGCACAGTCCCTGGACGTAAAGATCAGTAACGCGCCGGTTCACGCCAAGGATGAGATAGAGGGCGTCATCGCCGCGCTGGCCCGCGATCCGGGCAGTGGCCTGATGGCGATGCCGGACACCTTCAACGGGGCAAATCTCGAACTGACCGTTGCGCTGGCGGCCCGCTACCGCATCGCAGCGATCTCATACCCTCCGCTCTTTGCGAAATTGGGCGGGCTAGTCTCTTATGGTGTCGATTTCACCGGTTTGTTTCGTCAGGCGGCAGGTTACATCGATCGCATCCTCAAAGGCGCCAAGCCGGCCGATCTGCCGATCCAATTGCCGACCAAGTTGACGCTGGTGATCAATCAGAAAACCGCCAAAGCGCTCGGGCTTACGGTACCGCTAACGCTGCAAGCCAGCGCCGACGAGGTGATCGAATAACGACGCTCGTTGCTGCGGCGCATGAGTCCGGTTTTGACTGTCTTGGCGGTTGAGGAGCTTCCCCGATGACGATCATCGATTCCCAGGTCCACGCTTATGAGGCGAATACTCCAAGGCGTCCCTGGCACAATGTGCCGAACTGGCCCGATCACGTTACGGGTGACGAGATGGTGGCGGCGATGGACAAGGTCGGCGTCGACGGCGCGATCTTCATCTCCCCCTTTTCCATGTATCGCTACGACGCGAGTTATGCGGTGGAAGTGCAACGGGCCCATCCCGGTCGGTTCGCGATCGTCAAGCCGGTCGACCCAGATGATCCAGCCGTGGGCGATGTCATCGCCGAGTGGAAGCAGACACCGGGCGCGGTCGGCATCCGCATCATGATGACGAAGGAGGCGAAGCGCGAGCCGAACGACCCGGGCCTCGACCGGATCCTGCGCGCGGCCGTAAAGCGCGACTTTCCGGTCAACATACTGTGCTGGGGCAACGTGGATGCGGGCACGGCGTTGATCGACCGTCACCCCGATACGCGCTTCATCATCGACCATCTGGCTATCCTGCAGCCTCGCACGCCAGGCGCCCCGCCGCAGCCGTGGGCCGACCTGCCGAAGGTGCTGGACCTTGCCAAGCGCGAGAACGCGGTGATCAAGGTGAGCGGCGCCTGCACGCTGTCCCGCGAACCGTATCCGTTCCCGGACATCTGGAATCCGCTCGCCCGCGTGTTCGATGCCTGGGGTTTCGAACGCTGCCTGTGGGGCACGGACTGGACACGCGCATACGCCGTCGTCAACTACGAGCACGCCATCGAGCCCTTCCTCAAGACTGACCGCCTGAGTGACAGTGAGCGAGCGATGCTTATGGGCGGCGCGTGCGCCAAAGCCTATCGTTGGTCGCCGAAGAAAGGTTAGGTTAGTCACTACCCCCACGCAGGAATTCGGCGCTTTCCGGACTTCGTCTTTCTCAGAGTCTGCTTTCAGCCGAACGTCGGCCACCTCACCCGCCGTCCGGGGAGACGTGGTACCCATCTCGGTGAAGGGCTTATCGGCACAAAGCGTCAGTAGGCGCTTTCAAACATGTCGGCTTTCAGGGAAGCCGCGGACAACCGAGCCAATCCTTCGCTTCATTGCCTTTTCGCCGCCGCTTGCGCTGCCAGCATCCGCTTTGCTGCTTCAACGTCGATTAGCGGATAAGTATCGAAATGTGCAGGGACGATGTCCGCCCACTCATTAAGGATTTGATGAAGTGCATTGTTATCCTCAACGTCGAAAACCGCAACCGCGCCCCGCCCCACGCGAGCGTAGATTTGCCGACATACGCCTCGGGCCTCGTACCGGGCAATCCAAGGCCAGAAAGATTGCCGCGTCTGTGCTAGCTCAGAAGGCCTCTCGGGCCTTGGTGTTGACACGACGAGAAACAACATGACCGCGAACTCCAGCTTTGTTCACCGACAGAACCGCTTGGGGGCCCCATGCAGCTCAATGCCTTCTTCCCGACGCTCGATATTGGAAGCGATCCTGCGAAGATCCGTGATTGGGCGCAAGCAGCAGAAGATCTAGGGTATGCGTATATCGAGGTACCTGATCACGTCTTTGGAACGACGGCTCGGGACGGCTGGGTTCCGCTGTACAGCGAGAAGGATTCCTTCCACGAGACCTTTGTGACGCTGGGTTTCCTGGCAGCGGTCACCAAGAACATCAGGCTCTCAAGCGGCGTTCTGATCGCGCCGCAGCGCCAGACTGGGGTCATCGCGAAGCAGGCGGCGGAGGTCGATCTCCTGAGCGGTGGGCGCTTGAGGCTTGGCATCGGTCTGGGATGGAACCACGTTGAGTATCAAGCGCTCGGCGCGGAATGGAAGACTCGTGGAGCCCGCCAGGCCGAACAAGCCCAGGTGCTGCGTCGCCTTTGGTCAGAGAGCCTCGTGAGCTTTAATGGGCGCTTCCACAATCTCAACGAAGTCAGCATCGTGCCGCCGCCTGTGCAACGCCCGATCCCGATCTGGTTTGGGGGTTCATCGGACGCCGCCGTAACGCGTGCTGCCCGGCTTGGCGATGGCTGGATGCCAATCATGGCAGCCGACGCGCAGGCGGAGCAGAAGCTGGGGGCGTTGAGGGAACAGCTCAAGTCGTTCGGACGCGATCCTGCGACGTTCGGTATAGAGGGCTGGCTACGCATGCATAGTCCGGTCCCCGGAGACTGGGCGGCTGCGGCGGACGGTTGGCGTCGACTCGGTGCTGACATGGTGATGTTGTATCCCATGTATCGCATCTCAAATTTCGACGGTCAGATCGAGATCTTGCGGCGGTTCAAGGAGGTCGCGAGCGGATAGCGCGAGAACACGCGCACGCCGGTGCCGAAAAGCTTCGTTTACGCCGCGGAAATCAAAACCGCCGTACTCGGCGGGGGCGCCACACGTCTGCCCTTGGATGCATTGCGGACATGGGCGAACGACCTGTTTAGGTCGCGCCGGTCGCGATTGACCCCATCTCTGCCATTCGACGAGCAATCTTGCCGCACTGCATAGCAGCGTTCTCGCGCAACGGTATGGTAATGTGCGGCTCCCGGCCTGAGGAGGGGAGCCCATGAAACGGCGCAAGTTCATCACGCTGCTTGGCGGCGCAGCAGCGTGGCCGCTTGCGGCGAGCGCGCAGCAGGCTGACGGGATGCGGCGCATCGGATTTCTCGGGGGAGGAACGGTCTCCCTGCAGCCCATTTACAACGGCCTCCTGCAAGGCATGCGCGAGCTCGGCTATCGGGAGGGAAAGGACTTCGTCGTCGAGTGGCGCCTGGCGGAAGGACAATACGAGCGTTTCACCGAATTCGCGGCCGAAATGGTGCGCCTGAAAGTCGAGGTCATCGTGGTGTCGACTCCGGCGGGGATTCGGCCGACACAGCAGGCGACGAGCACCATCCCGATCGTCATGGGTTACTCGACCGATCCGATCGGCAGTGGATTCGTGACCAGCCTGGCTCGTCCGGGCGGCAACGTGACCGGGCTCGCCAGCTCCCTCGACGACATCGTTCCCAAGCAAATCGAGCTGCTGGCGAGCGCGGTGCCCGGCCTGTCGCGGGTCGGTCTGCTGGTCAATCCAGGCAACCCGAATACACCTCCGGTCCTCAAGAGCGCGCAGGTCTCGGCCAGGCAGGCCGGTTTTGTCTTGGTGGCGGTCGAAGCGCAGACGCCAAGCGAGCTGGAGGCTGCGCTCGTCACCTTGAGCAAAGAGCGCGTGGGCGCTGTGATCGTGATTGCCGACGCATTCTTCAACTCGCAGCGCCGGCAGCTGGTCGAGCTGGCACTACAGGCCCGGCTGCCCACGATGTTCGGCCAGCGCGAATACGCGCAAGAGGGCGGACTGATGAGCTATGGCGAAAGTCTGTTCGAGTTCTACCGGCGCGCCGCCAGCTACGTCGACAAAATTTTCAAGGGCGCCAAGCCCGCCGACCTGCCGATTGAGCAGCCGACGCTGTTCAAGCTGGTCATCAATCGCAAGACAGCCGACGCGCTCGGGGTGACGATCCCGTCGCAGCTGTACATCTTCGCCGACGAGGTTATCGAATGAAACGCCGTGAGTTCATCACGCTTGTCGCAGGCGCGGCAGCCGCGTGGCCGCTCGCGGCGCGGGCGCAGCAATCAACTGTGCCGGTTATTGGGTTTCTAAGCAGTCTGTCCCACAGCGATCTCGGCCTCGTCATCCCCGGATTTCACCAAGGCCTCAATGAAACGGGATTTGTGGAAGGCCGCACTGTCGCGATCGAATACCGCTGGGCAGAGGGCGATTACCACCGCTTGCCAAGCTTGTCCGCCGATCTGGTCAACCGAAAAGTCGCGGTACTCGCGGCGATCAGCGGCACGCCTGCGGCACTAGCGGCGAAAGCGGCGACAACAACTATTCCGATCGTGTTCGCGATTGGCGGCGACCCGATCGCACCCGGATTGGTCACGAGCCTAAGCCGCCCAGGCGGTAATGTGACCGGGGTGAGTTTTTACAGTTCACCGGTAGTGACCAATCCGAAGCCAAGAGCTAGGAGATGCGATCAGCGCGCGGATCGTGACGCTCCACGTGCTCATTTCCGCGAAAAATATCCCACGCTATCAGGTCTTCCTCGCGGGCGTGCTGGCGTGCCGCCTCCAGAGATTGGAAGCCTCCATGGGAAAGCCCGGTAGCTAAGTCGATTAAATGATACTCGGATCGGATCCCCATCGCCCCGGGTTTCCCAACCGGGAGTGAATCCCCGGAGCAGTTGGCCACAACAACCCCGAGGATCACCGAACCGGCTCCCCGTGCTCGAGAAGCCAATTCAACGGATACCGCTAGAACACCACGCGAGTGTAGGCTAACCCCCACGGCTCCGGTGGCGATGCCCGTTATCAACAGCCCCGTATGTCGGATACCCCACACATCGCTCGGCTTCGGAAGGTTCGAATGCCCCAAGGTGAGAGACGCCGACATGCCAACGGAGTCGACAATAAAGGCCTCACCGGCGCGCGGCGTGGTACGTCGATTGCATTCTCAAGGGCGAGAAGCCCAGCGATTTGCCGATCCAGCAGCCGAGCTAGCTCAAGCTGGTGATCAACCTCACGACCGCCAAGGCGCTCGCACTCGCGTGCCCAACTCGCCCGCCGCTGACAAGTCACCAGCGGTGATCGCGAACGATGCCGCTGGCCGCGCGGCTGAGCCGCCACCGACCAGCACATCGCATCAGTACGGGTGGCGATCCTGCTTGTTCTCCCAGGCGCGGTAGGCCCGCAGGCCAACCTCCCGTTCGAAGTTCGGCGTGACCTTGATGCCTCGCCGCTTCTCCCACGGCAGCGCAAAGTCTTCGTACTGGAAGGCGTCGGAAAAACCAATGTGACTCGTATCCTCCAGGCTGCAACCAAAATAGAGTTGATCGATGCGCGACCAGTAGATCGCGCTCATGCACATCGGGCAGGGCGCGCCGTTGATGTCGATCTCGCATCCCTTGAGCATGCGTGCGCGCTGCGGCACCAGATCGGGAGAGCCGGGCGGCCGCGCAATCATCTCGAGGATGGTGCCCGCGTGATAATCGCTGCCGAGCAGCGCCTTCGGATTGAGCCGGCTTGACGCATCGATGATCGCCGTGATCTCGGCGTGGAATACTGGGCATCCGGTAAGCAGGACGCGGTTCTGCCCGCGCCCGATGATTTCTCCGTCCTTGACGATCACTGCGCCGAACGGTCCGCCCCAGCCCTTCTCGACCGACTCGGTTGCCAGCCGCGTTGCTTCTTCCATGAATTTACGATCCATCGCGATTATCCTTGCTTGCGTCGCGCTATACCGGCGCGACCGTCGCACGAGGTTGCGACGGCGAGCAAGCTTGCTTGGCGCCGCCCGCGAGCGATTGCGACAGCACGTGCGGTGCTATTCGAGACTGCCGGCAAAATCGTGGAAGAGATGGTCGGGGTCGTAGCGCTCACGCAAGGTTCAAGATGTCCGCTCCGGACCGGCGTCTACAGCAGCTTTCAGCAACAGGGCGGCTCGGTTTCGAAATGGCGCTTGATGACGCGGTCGAGCTCGCGGATCGCGGCGGCGAATGCGGCGTTCTGCGCCATCGACGACCGCAGTCGCGCGAGCATGTCCTGGCGCAGTGCCGGATAATCGATGCCGAGCACGCGGCCCTCGCGTACGATGGGGCGCCCGGCCACGATCAGCTCGTGGATATGGCGCGCGGTGGTGCGTGCGAACAGCAAATCGAGCGGATCCAGGTCGGGATGCAGGCGATCGTCGTCGACCGCGTTCCAGTCGAGCAGCAGGATGTCCGCGGGTTGTCCGGCCGCGAGCTCGCCGCCCTCATCCTTGTTCAGAACCGACCGGCGGCCATTGCGGAACGCCATCGCCAAAATGTCCGCGCGCTTGACGTCGATGCGAAAGCCGATGCCGCCGTGGAGCAGATGCGCGAGGCGCATGTCGCGCAAGCCATCGTCGTCCTCATCGAGCGCAAGACCGTCGAGCCCCAGCGCGACGCGGCAGCCGCGGCGTACCATCTCGGCGAGCGGGGCAATGCCCGAGCGCAGGCCGAGGTTCGAGGCGGTGCTGACCGAGATGGTCGCCCCGCGCTCGCCGATCAGCTCGAGCTCGTCGGGCCGCGCCCACGTGCAGTGGGCGAGGGTGAGGCGCGGACTCAGGAGCCCGATGCGGTCGAGGTAGCGCACGATGCCGTCGGGAAATTCCGCATCCGCCCAGCCGCGCTGATAGCGGGTCTCGAGCAGGTGCATGTGCACGCGCCGGCCGGTGCGCGCCGACGCTTCGGCGACAGCCTCGAGCAGGGCGGTCGTGCACCACTGCACCGCATTGGGTCCGTATTGCACGTCGAATACCGGGCTTGCCGCAGCTGCCGCCACGGCTTCGACCAGGGCGATCATTTCCTTCACCGGAAGCGGCGCGCGCACGACCTTCCGCGCGATCTCCTCGCGTGCCGCCGCGGGCAGCGCGGCGAGAATCGGTTCCGAGGGCCCGTATACGAGCGGATTGCGGTCGCGCATTCCGAGGGCGAAGCCGACGCGGACGCCGACGTCGCCCGCGGCGCGCGCCACCTCCTTTGCTTCCGTCGGCAGATCGGTGAATCCCTGCACGCGCGTGTAGTGCACCATCACCACGCCGGCGCCGCCGAGGGCGCTGCGCGCCAGCGACACCGCGGCGGCGAGATAAGGATCGATCGAGGGCACCAGCGCCAAATAGTGCAGCCAGGTCTCCAGCGGCTTGCCGGAGGCTCCGAGCGAGCTTGAGCGCACCGTTCGGGCATGGTCGTGGGCATTGGCGAGCGGCGGCATCGCCAGCAACGGCTGCGCCGCGCCCGGCCGCGCCGCTTCGATCGCGGCGATGCTCGCATCGCCGATACGGATCATCCGCGCGGCCGCGGCCGGCTTATCCGCCGCGGTGATCACATGAGCGCAGTTGAGCTCGCGCATCGCTTGAACCCTTGCGGTCGTCAACCATCGTGGCTCCGCCTTAGTCTGTCATTCGGTCTTCGACAGGAGAGCCCGACATCGCGCGCGGCGCCGAGCGGCCTTTGATCAAAAACGAGGCAGTGGCTGCCGAGCATGCGACAAATCATTGGATTGCCGTTATCATTGTGAGCCTCGCCGAGCATATAGCGGCCTTGTGGCCCAAAGCGAGCCCAAGCATCTCTTGGCGTGGACTTTGCTTGAGATCGCATGCAACACTTCCACCCAACGGAGGGTAAACCGATGACGAGATTTCGCCGGACAGCCACGCTGCTCGCAATTTTGGGGCTGACAGCCGCCGGCGCCTATCCGGCCTCCGGCGAGGGGCCCACATCGATCAAATTCACGCTCGATTTCAAGCTTCAGGGTATCCACGCCTGGTATTACCTCGCGCAACAGAAGGGCTACTTCAACGCCGAAGGCCTCAACGTCGTCTTCGATCAGGGTGAAGGCTCTGCCGTCACCATCACCAGGATCATGTCGGGCGCCTACGATGCCGGCTTTGGCGACATCAATGCAATTATCCAGCAGGCCGCGAACAAGCCGGGCGAACAGCCGGTGATGGTCTATCAAATCTACAATCGGCCGCCGTTCGTGCTGGTCACAAAAGCCGACGGGCCGATCAAGACGTTGAAGGACGTGGAAGGCAAAAAGCTCGGCGCCCCGGCCGGCAGCGCCACCCTGAAGCTGTTCCCGCAGCTCGCCAGGATCAACGGCGTCGACACCTCCAAAATCTCCTACTTGAACATGGCACCGACGCTTCAGGAGCAGATGCTGGTGCAGGACCAGATCCAAGGCACGCTCGCCTTCAACGTCACCAGCTACATCAATTTGCTGCAGCAGAAGCAGGACCCCGATAAGGATTATCGTTGGTTCCACTTCGGAGAATATGGGCTCGATCTCTACTCCAACGGCATCATGGTTTCGCAAAAGCTGCTGAAGGAAAACCCGAAGGCCGTCGCGGGCCTCGTGCGCGTGATCAACCGCGCGATCAAGGAGGTGATCGCCGACCCCGACGCAGGCATTGCGGCGCTGATGAAGGTCGAGCCGCTGCTCAACGCGGAGCTGGAGAAGAAGCGCATCACCTACGCGCTCGTGAACCTGATGAACGCCCCGGAGGCGTCCGAGATCGGCATCGGTGACCTCAAGGATGATCGCCTGACGCGCTCGATCTCGGTGATTGCGGAGGCGTATGAGCTCAAAACCCGGCCGGAGCCGGGCGAGGTGTTCAACAGGTCGTTCCTGCCGCCCAAAGCCGAACGCACAGTCTTAATCAAAACGAATTGAGCCGGCGCGCTGCGCCGGCCGGCTGCGCCTGGCGCCGGCGGTCAATCCGTCGTTGATCCGCGCTCCCGCATGTAGGATCGTGCGCTCGACGGTCACTTCGAATGAAGGCGTTTTCCGTGCAGAAAGACCTCGCGCGCGATTTCGTCGGCTATGGCCGCAACCCTCCCGATCCGAAATGGCCGGGCAACGCCCGGATCGCCGTCAACGTGGTCGCGAACTTCGAAGAGGGCGCCGAGATAAACGTTCTCGACGGCGACGCTTATTCGGAAACGACGCTGACCGACGCAGGCGGCGCCGATCAGGGCATGAAGGCGCGCGATTTGGCCGCGGAATCCATGTTCGAATATGGCGGGCGGGCCGGATTTTGGCGTCTCTACAATATGTTTCGGCGCCGCAATCTGCCGCTGACGATCTATGGCTGCGCGCTTTCGCTCGAGCGCAACCCGGAAGCCGCGGCGGCCATCCGCGAGGCCGGCTGGGATGTGTGTTCGCACGGCTATCGTTTCACCAAGCACTATGAGCTCTCGCAGGCACAAGAGCGCGAGGAGATCCGCAAAGGCGTTGCTTCCATCACTGCGACGGTGGGGACGCGCCCATTCGGCTGGTATTGCCGCTATTCACCAAGCGTGAACACCCGCCGCCTTCTCGCGGAGGAAGGCGGTTTTCTCTACGACAGCAACTCCTATGCGGACGATCTGCCCTATTGGGTGAACGTCGGCGGCAAACCGCACCTCGTGGTTCCGCACACATTCAGCCACAACGACAACCGGTTCGCGCGCGGCTGGCTCGGCACGGCTGGCGACTTCTTTACCTATCTCAAGGATGCCTTTGATGTGCTCCGTCGCGAAGGCGAAACGCATCCTAAATTCATGACGATCAGTCTGCACAACAGGCTGTCCGGGCATCCCGCGCGCTCGCAAGGCATCGAGCGCTTCATCGACTACGCGGCCGGGATCGAAGGCGTGTGGTTTTGCAGCCGTCTCGACGTGGCCAAGCACTGGCGCGAGCATCACAAGCCGGTTGCGATGTGAGCAAGGCGGCAGTCTGCGCGCATGGGCACGCGCCGAGCATGACGTCCGCCATCCCGCCGCGCGGATCGTTCGGTCTCGTAACTTTGGGCGCGATTGGAGCGAAGTGCCGCGAGCACCGCAGGCGTGTCGAGCTGGGGAGAATGGACCCTGAGCAGTCATAAGACGGGTCGAAATCCCGCAGCGCAGTAATCTCCCGCCGTACCCAGCTGTGCTATCTTTCGGTAGCCGACGAGGGGCATGGACAGCGCCCCGCCGCGATTGATGACCCGCCAGCCTGCGACGAGGTAACCGAATGACGCGACGTGAGCTCATCATGCTTCTCGGCGGCGCTGCGGCGTGGCCGATCGCGGCGCGCGCGCAGCAGCCGGCGATGCCGGTGATCGGATTTCTGGACGGCCAGTCCTTTGACCTTCACCTGATGACAGCATTCCGCCAGGCCTTGAAAGACGCGGGTTATGTCGAAGGCAGGAACGTGGCGATCTATTTCCGCTCGGCGGACGGTCAGACCGATCGACTTGTTACGCTGGCCGGAGATATTGTCGGCCGGCGCGTAGCCGTGATCGTCACGGCGGGAGGCGGCGCTTCGGCACTTGCGGCCTACGCGGCAACCACAACGATTCCAATTGTCTTCGTAAGTGGCGTCGATCCAGTCACATCCGGCCTGGTCATGAACCTCAATCGGCCGGGCGGCAACGCAACCGGGCTCTATGTCCTTCAGCAGGTGCTGGAGGGAAAGCGACTGGGGCTGCTCCACGAGCTGGTTCCGGCTGCCACGTTGATCGCGGTGTTGCTCAATCCATCCAATGCGAATTTTCAAACTCAGTTGAGGGGTGTTCAGGATGCCGCTCGCGCCCTCGGGCAACAAGTGAGCATCCTGAGCGCGAGTACCGAACGCGACATCGACGTGGCGCTGGCAACGGCGACTCAATCAGGCGCCGGAGCGCTGCTGGTTGGCTCCGACCCGTTCTTTAATAGCGAGCGCGATCAGATCATTGCGCTGGCCGCGCGCCATGCCATGCCGGCGATTTATGAAGGACGCGAGTTTGCCGCGGCCGGCGGCCTGGCGAGCTACGGCACGAGCCTTACCGACGCCTATCGTCAGGCCGGCACCTACGCCGGTCGGATTCTCAAGGGTGAGAAGCCTGCCGATCTGCCGATCGTGCAGCCAACCAAGTTCGAGTTCGTGATCAACCTGAAGACTGCGAAGGCGCTTGGCCTCGAGGTGCCGCCCGGGCTGTCAGCCAGCGCCGACGAGATCATCGAATGAGGCCGTTCGATCCGGATGCGGTTCGGGTCGTTGCGTATGAGGCCTGATTTTCAGGGATTTGACGCAAGCGCCTTCTCATAAGGGTATATCAACTTGCCCGACTCGTATTCATCGGGCGCCACCACCACCTGGGTTGACATGTCCTTGAACTGGACGAGGTCATTGCTTTTGACGTTGCGGAATTGGACTTGCAGGATGCGCGACTGCGCCAATTCGCCGTTGCTACCAAATCTCACGTCGCCGAGCACGGTCGTAAAGGTGTTGGCGCGGATGTAGTCGCCGAGCTTGGCATCGTCGAGGCTCGTGGTCGCCACGACCGCCTGCTGGAGAACCTGCAGCTGGGCGTAGGCCCACGGCACCATGTAATAGCCGAGCGCATCAACGCCTTCAACCGACGCGCGCACTTGGTACTTCTTCATCAAGTCGTCCACGCCTGCGAACTGCATCTTGGGAACCGGCAGCCAGGCGTCGTAATTGGTCCAGCCGTTGAGCAGCGGACCGAGCCGAGCCTTGATCGCCGTGCTCTGCAGGCCGACCATGGCACCGCCAATCATTTTCGGCTTGAAGCCGACCTCGTTGACCGCTCGCACCATGCCGACCGAGTCGGGCGGATAGGAGCAGACGATGACGAGGTCCGGATTCGTCTCCGCAATCGCCCGCACCACCGGCACGAGGTCGGTGGTTGCCGATGGATATCTGCGGTCATAGACGACGGTGAGCCCGGCCGCCTTGGCATTCTCGCGCGCTCCTTCCGAGGCATTCAGGCCGAACTCCGCGTCGGCCGCCACGATCGCGACTGTCTTCGGCTTCAGATTCTGCCGCACCGCCAGGTCGACGAAGCCTTTGGTGTAGGATGCCTTCGGGTCAGGTCCGGCCGAATTCATACTGAAGTAGTTCACATAATTGAATGCGCTATTCACTGCGTTCCCGAGCAGGCCGATGAAGATCTTCTTCCGCTCCATGGCGATCGGCATTGCCGGTGCTAGCAAGTTTGTGCCGTAACCACCGATGATCAGATCGACCTTGTCGATGTCGAGCAGCTTGGTATAGATGCCAGGCACCGTCGCCGGATTGGTTTGATCATCATAATAGATGAGCTTCACGGGACGGCCGAGCAGCCCGCCTTTGGCATTGATATCCTCCTCCCAGATTTTCTGGGCGAGCAGGGCGGACCTGCCGTTGGGGCCAAGCCCGCCCGTCAGCGCCATGCTGTAGCCGATCTTGATGGGCTCGCCCGTCTGCGCCGCCGCCGAGGCGGGGACGAGAGCACCGGCGAGAAGCGCCGAGATGGCGAAGAGAGCGCCCGATACCGCGTCGGAAAATCGCCGGATTTTCACCTCGAGTGGCATTATGCGATCTAACCAGTCCGGCCGAGACGCACCACGGCTGCGGTGACGGTCAAATAAATCTATTTCGGGACCGTTAGACAAGACTACATTCCCCGGCGCCGCCAACTCGACCCCTCGCGCACACGCGTTGCGTGACGGCGCTCGGCCTCAATATCCCACCCAATACTGTGGCCCGCGTCGACGAGGTGATCGAATAAAGAGCCATCTTGCTGCGGTGCATGATTCTGCAGTTGGCAGATCGCGTCGATTCAGTGCGCCGCCGAAATTCGAACGCTATTCGAGGTAAAGCGGACATTCGGCGAAGCCGTCGGCTGCGCTGGTCCTACGCGACTGACGCGTTGCGGTCACAAGCCGAATCGAAATTCCGCGGGCAGCAATCCTTTCGGTGCGTGCGGCGAACAGGTC
>Ga0209647_1000962_pt1 | contig 25692 bp, 25 predicted proteins | sample GraSoi_2013_60cm_FD_185827 | JGI IMG/M metagenome (GOLD analysis project Ga0209647, IMG submission 185827) | Grasslands soil microbial communities from the Angelo Coastal Reserve, California, USA - Sample 9_17_2013_60cm (SPAdes) (version 2) | ecosystem: Environmental > Terrestrial > Soil >... | reverse complement strand
TTACCACGCGGGCGACACGAATGTGTTTGGCGATATGGCGATCATCCGCGACCTCTACGCGCCGAAGATTGTCATGTTGCCCATCGGCGATCACTTCACCATGTCACCGCGCGAGGCTGCTTACGCGTGCAAACTGCTGCAGCCGGAAACTGTCATCCCGATGCACTTCGGGACGTTTCCGCAGTTGACGGGAACGCCTGGCGCGTTGCAGAAACTGGTGCCGGAGGTGAAAGTGTTGGAATTGAAACCGGGTCAGACGATTTCGTAAACGCAAATTAAAGACACGGTGGATGGACGGGCGTCTCGCCCGTCTAGCAATATGGCGGCGCGGCGTGGACGCCTGGGCGATCCACCCGTCGCCTGGGCGATCCACCCGTCGACTGGGATCGATACACAAGGAGAAACATGGCAAATCAAACCGCAACCGCTTACTGGCGAATGGGTGGCATCACAGTTCCTGAAGTCGAAGACTACTTGTATGCGATGCTGCCGCCGCGCGACGAAGTTCTCACCGAGATGGAAGCTGACGCGAGCAAGAACAATGTGGCGATTGTCGGTCCCGCGGTTGCGCGGGTCCTTTATCAACTGGCCACCATCAGCGGCGCGAAGAAAATCTTCGAAATGGGCTCGGCCATCGGCTATTCCACGATCTGGTGGGCGCGGGCGGTGGGCGACGACGGACGCGTCGTCTACACCGACGGCGATCCCAAGCGCGCCGAAAAAGCTCGCCGCTACTTCGATCGAGCGGGCGTCAGCCAGCGCATCACGATTCGCGTGGGCGATGCGCTCGAATTTCTTTCGGAGGAGAAGGAACAATATGACATCATCTTCAACGACGTTGATAAGACCGACTACCCGCGCGTCTTTCGTTTGGCGCTGCCGCGACTGAAGAGCGGCGGCCTTTTTATCACGGACAACGTTCTCTGGAGCGGCAAGCTCAGCAAGCCCAACCCGGACGCTCAAACTAAGGCCATCCTTGAATTCAATAAACTGATCTGCGAATCGCCGGAACTGTTTACGACTCTCTTGCCGATTCGTGATGGAGTCGCCGTTTGCGTGAAGAAGTAGGGAAGCGAATTAAGGGAGACTGCGCGGCGTGCTCGTACTGCGCGATGCTAGAATTAGCCCTTCCCATTAGTCGCGATGAAGACCCCAATACTCTTGCCCGTCGAACAGATTCCGGAAACTCTGTCCCGCACTCAAGCCGAGCCGCGGCCCGACTCCTGGGTTGACGTCCTGGTCGTGGGCGCTGGCCCCACTGGCATGGCTTGTGCTATCGAGGCTCAGAAGGCTGGCTTCAAAGCGCTCATCGTCGACAAGGGATGCCTGGTCAATTCCATTTATCGCTATCCGAGCAACATGGTGTTTTTCACCACGCCGGAGTTGCTTGAGATTGGCGACGTTCCTTTCACCACTGCTCTGGCGAAGCCCACGCGGCTCGAAGCGCTCGAATATTACCGCCGTGTCGCCGAGCATTATCACTTGCCCATCCACCAGTATGAGTGGGTGAAAACGATTACGGGTGAAGACCGTAATTTTCGTGTGACCACCACTGACCGGCACGATGCCATCCATGATTATCGTGCGCGCAAGATTGTGCTGGCCACTGGCTACTACGATCTCGCCAACCAACTCGATGTCCCCGGCGAGGACCTGGAAAAAGTCTTCCATTACTATCGGGAACCGCATCCTTATTTTGATAGTGACGTCGTTGTGGTTGGCGGCAAGAATTCCGCGGCCGAAGTGGCTTTGGATTTGTGGCGGCACGGCGCTCGCGTCACGCTCGTCCATCGCGGACCTCAGATTCACAGCAACGTCAAGTACTGGGTGCGTCCCGACATCGAAAACCGCATCAAGGCCGGCGAAATCGTTGCGCATTTCAACAGCACGGTGCGGGAAATCGGCGGTGACTACGTTGCGCTGCGAACTCCGTCCGGGCCGCTTCGACTGAAAAACGATTTTGTGTTCGCGCTCACTGGGTACCATCCCGACTTCGATTTCCTCAGCAGCGTGGGCATCGACCTTTCCCCCGAACAGCTTCGTCCGGTCTGCGATCCCGAGAACCTGGAATCGAATGTTCCGGGAATCTACGTTGCCGGAGTGATCGTCGCCGGATCGAGGACGAGTGAAATCTTCATTGAGAATGGCCGCTTCCACGGGAAACTGATCGCCGCTCATCTCAGCCAGAAGCTTGGCGGTGTAAACCCGAATTTTCCGCTTGACGCGACTTAACGAGCTTTTCATGTCAGAGCGGGTTGAGTAGGAACCTCAGCGGCTAAGCCTAGTTCAGTATTGCAGGAACCGCAGCGCTGAAGCGCTGAATACCAAAAAACCAAAGTGGGGCAGGACGGGCGAGGCCGCCCGTCGCTCCACCGAAGAATGCTGATGGTCGGGTACCCGGTTGACCGCCAAATTCGGGCGACATAAACTTGCGCCTGTGTTGGGTCCCTTGTGATGGTCGGCGAGACGATTTCCCACTACCGGATCCTTGCGCAGATTGGCGCGGGTGGGATGGGTGTCGTCTACAAGGCTTACGACGAGCAACTCGAACGCGAGGTCGCGCTCAAGGTGCTTCTCCCCGGCTTGCTCGCCGAGGAAGGTGCGCGTAAGCGTTTTCGAAAAGAGGCTTTGGCGCTCGCCCGCCTTAATCACCCCAACATTGCCACGATTTTTGAATTCGGGAACGAGGGCGGCGCTGACTTTCTCGTGACTGAGTACATCCCTGGGATAACCCTCGACATGAAGCTCTCCGGTGGCGCCCTCGGCGTGAAGGAAACTGTTCGCCTTGGCACTCAGTTGGCTACAGGGTTGGCCGCGGCTCACGAGCAGGGGCTCATCCATCGCGATCTGAAGCCCAGTAACTTGAGGGTCACGCCGGACGGGCTGCTGAAAATCCTCGATTTCGGACTGGCTCAGCTTATCCCGCGGGCGAGCGATGACGGTCTAACTGCTACTCAGACTCGAACGCAGGAAATCGCGGGCACGCTGCCCTATATGGCTCCCGAGCAGCTACGCGGCAGTCTTGCGGACGCTCGCGCCGATATCTGGGCCGCCGGCGCAGTTCTCCATGAGATGGTGACCGGCAAGCGTCCTTTTTCCGAGTCGGGTACGGCGATGCTCATCAACGCCATTCTCAATAGCAATCCCGCTCGGCCTAGTAAGACGAACCAGAATATCCCTTCGGGGATGGATGACATCATCCTCAAGGCGCTTCAGAAGGATGCCTCCCGCCGCTATCAGACAGCGTCCGACTTGCGGGCTGACTTGGAGCGCCTCAAAACCGGCGCACCGGTCCTGGCGGAGGCCGAGCCGCAGCGGATTTGGGTCGCCGCCGCCGTTTTGCTCGTCGCTGTCCTCGTTGCGCTGGGACTTGCCTGGTATTTTGTCGCTCGGAAGAGCGCATCCGAACGCGGAGGCAATGCGGCTCGGTCTCGTCGGTCCGTAGCCGTCCTCGGCTTCAAGAATTTGGGCTCGGACAAGAATCAGAATTGGTTGTCCACCGCACTCTCCGAAATGCTGACAACCGAACTTGCGGCAGGAGACAAGCTTCGCACTGTGCCCGGCGAGAACGTTGCCCGCGCAAAGGCTGACCTGGCGCTTCCGGATGCGGAGAGTCTTGCGGCTGAGACATTGTCGAAAGTCCATAACATCCTGGGGACAAATCTCGTCGTCCTCGGATCCTACCTTGATCTTGACGGGCAGATTCGCGTGGATGTGCGCGTGCAGGACGCCGCTGCCGGCGAAACGGTGGCACGGTTCTCCCAGGTCGGCACTGAAGCTCAGCTCTTCGATTTGGTGCGGCACCTCGGAGAGACGGTCAGAAGCGAGTGCGGAGCCGGAGAAGTGACTCCGGAACAGGTCACCTCCATACGAGCATCGGAGCCGCTGAACACCGAAGCCGCCAAGCTCTATGCCCAGGGCCTTGCCAAGCTTCGATCTTTCGATACGATGCAAGCTCGCGATTTGCTCACGCAAGCGGTCGGGAAAGATGCAGCTTATGCCATGGCGCACGAGGCATTGGCCGAAGCGTGGTCACAACTCGGATATGACGACAAGGCTAAAGGGGAGTCGCGGCGAGCTTTCGAATTGTCCGCGGGCCTCTATCGTCAGGATGCTTTAGGCATCGAAGCGCGATTCCGCGAGGAGACGCGCGAATGGACCCGAGCGGTCGATATCTACCACTCGTTGTGGACGGTTTTCCCGGATGATCCTGAATATGGTCTACGCCTGGCCGGCGCGCAGATTTCAGCGGGTCGAGGGCAAGATGCTCTGGTAACGATTGATGCTTTGCGCAAGATTGCCGCACCCATGAGAGACGATCCGCGAATCGATCTGGCGGAAGCCAGTTCCGCCGCTTCTTTGTCCGACTACAAGCGCGCCCAGACTGCGACCGAGCGCGCGATTCTGACAGCGGGGCGTCAAGGTTCCGAGGGCTTGCGGGCCGAAGCTCTGCTTCGACAGTGCTGGGCGCTTCGCAACCTTGGAGATCCGGGGCGCGCGAAGACCGCCGGACAACAGGCGGGCGAGATTCTCGGTAGAGTGGGCGACCTGCGTGGCCAGGCGCGAAGTCTAACCTGCGTAGCTGACGTGCTTGCCGATCAAGGACAACTCGCCTCCGCTCAAGAGATGTATGAACGGGCTTTGGAACTGGCGCGCAAAATTGGCGCACAAAAAGATATCGCCGGCGCCCTGATCAACCTTGGAAATGTGCAGGCCTACCAACAGAAGCTCACCGATTCCACGCGGCAATACCAGCTGGCGTTGGCGCTCGCCAATTCGATTGGCGATAAGTCCGAGGCGTTGCTGGCACAGGACAATCTAGGCGCCAATCTTTCTCTGCAGGGCGACTTCACTGCCGCGCGCAAATCGTTTGAAGCTTCGGTTCGCACCGCCGAGGAGATTGGCGATCAGGCAGGCATCGTCGAGGCGCTGATCAACCTGAGCTCCGTGTCGGCGCTGCAAGGAGATTTGCGAAGCGCGAAAGAAGACCTGGAAAAATCAATCTCCAAGGCGCGTCAGCTGCAGCTTAAGAGCAGGTTGGCAACAGCGGTTGCAGGCATGGGCGATGTGTTATTCGCGGAAGACGATCTGCACGGCGCCGAGCGGTCCTATCAACAATCCCTTACGATGCGGGGCGAATTGGGAGAGAAGGGGGGAATCGCAAACAGCCATGTATCTCTTGGCATGCTCGCTCTCGAAAACGGTCAGCATGGTCAGGCAGAATCGCTGGCGCGAGATGCGGCTAGGGAGTTCGAAATAGAAAATAATGCCGATCAGCGTAGCGCAGCGGAGGACGTTGTAGCACAATCTTTAATCGCGCAGGGAGACTATGACCATGCGGCGAAAGAAATTGATCTCGCTCGAAAACTTGGGGCACGCGATCTGCCTACCATTCTCTCGCTCACCATTACGAGAGCCAAGCTGCTCACCAAGACCGCAAAGATCGCTGAGGCTCTTCGCGAACTGCAACAGGTCAGAAGCCAGGCCGCAGAGAAAAGTCTCCTGGGGCTCGAGTGCCAGGCGCGCCTGGCTCTGGCAGAGGCTCTGATTCGCAGCGGAAACCTCGGTTCCGCGCGGGCGAACCTTCAACTTGTAAAGCGGCAGGCTACGCCTCGAGGCTTTCATCTTTTGGCGCGCAAGGCTGCCGAGGTCGAAGCCTCGGTTCGAAACCGCGACTAGTCTTCGCATGATGTCGCCGCCGGTGTGCCGTCACCGGATCTCAACGAATCCCAACCGAAGGCAGCCCGATTGGCAAGGGAGCCAAGGGAGCCGCTTGCTGGGTGATTACGAAAAACGTCAGTCCCTGTCCCTGCTGGGCAGTCCCCGCGGGATAGGTGGGAAAAGTATTTGGCACCGTAAACGTGACTGAGGTCTTCGCCGCAACGGCGGTAAAGTTTGGAATGTGCGTGCCGGTGGGATCGTTGCTGCACATCTCGATCGTATTGGCAGAGCTGTCGCAAATGATCACGCCAAAATTGTTTACGTTTCCAGGAACGAACCCTACCAATTTTCCGATGGACACGCCGACGTTCGCCGAAGTGGATTGAAACTGAAAAAGAAACAGGTAGGAGCCGCTATCGCAACTTCCGCTTAAGGAAAGTGTTGGGCTGGGGAAGGCGTTCTCCACGTCTTGATTGAGGCAAACAATCTCTCGCGTCATAGTAGCTGTCTTGCCGTTGGCTGCGAGTGGTATAGCCTTGCTTCTCCCCAGCAATAACCAGTTCGGTGCATTGCTATCCTCTCCGCTGCCGGAAGTACCGCGGATAGTGCCGGCAGATGCCATTGTGGCGGCGTAGAGCACAGCTAAGGCGACCATGGCAAACTTAGTGGCGGTCCGATTCGATGTCATAATCTCTCCCCTCACGAAGGCGACCTGTGCGTCCCGGATCCTTCACAGCTGGATGTTCAGCGGTTCGCTCCAAGGGAGGGACTGCACAAGCCGAGGAAGATCTTATGCCTTTTTGCCATCTGGTCGCAACCCTACGCGCCTTTTGCACTTTTTCTAAGCGCAGGGTTCAAGGTGGGTAGAGCAAGCGGGAATCTTGGCCTGTTTTACTCTTGAGGTATTGACCCGCGTTTTCTATGAGCCCCCCGGTCTTTTGGAATCTTTGGGTCCCGCTAACTATTTGGGCTTAAATAGTTTAGTGGCAAACCTATTCCGGATAAGCTCGCAGCCCCCTACCTTTTCAATAATCGGCACAACACTGTATCCCCTTCTCGGGCATGCGCTGTATTCAAAGCATGCGGTCCGGGAGGTAAGGTTTTAGGTCCGCGTTTGGGTGTTCGGGACCCTCAGGAAGACATTTTTGTAATTTTCAGCGTTGTCGTTAGTTGTCAGTTGTCATTAAAAGAGTGGGGGAAGGGCATGGCTTCGTTGCGCATCCTTATTGTTGATGACCATGAGATTGTCAGGCGGGGAATTCGCGCTCTCGTGTCGTCACGCCGCGACTGGGTGGTGTGTGGAGAAGCGGAAGACGGATTGGAAGCAGTGGAAAAGGCGAAGATCCTGCGGCCGGATCTTGTGCTCATGGACATATACATGCCCCGAATGGACGGAGTCGAGGCGACGAGAATCATCCGCAGAGAAGTGCCGGAATCCGAGGTTATTATCGTCAGTCAGAATGATCCCAACGTGGTCTTAAGGCAGGCGGCAGAAATCGATGCCGGCGGCTATGTTGACAAAACCGTTCTGGCGCGAGATTTACTTCCGATGATTGAAAACCTGCTGGCAAACCGAGGCGGAAACAACGCGAGAAAGACGCGAGGTCGCAAACCTCAGTCGGAAGAGGAACGGCGCGTCCTGAAGCGGGTGGGAGAGACACCGGCATCGGAATTGCTGAGCGCTATCGTGGATTCCTCCGACGATGCCATCATCAGCAAGACTCTGAATGGCGTCATCAACAGTTGGAACAAGGGCGCAGAGCGATTGTTCGGCTACACCCGCGATGAAGCGATGGGCCGGCACATCCGTCTGATTATTCCCGAGGATCGATGGGACGAGGAAGCGGCGATTATCGAGCGGCTCAAACGAGGCGAGCGGGTCGATCATTTCGAGACGGTGCGACTGCGCAAGGATGGGACGCTGCTCGACGTCTCGCTTACGATTTCGCCGGTGAAGGATGCAGCGGGCCGTGTGGCTGGCGCATCGAAAGTGGCGCGGGACATCACGGAACGAAAGCAGGTTGAGCAAGCGCTGGCAGAGCGAGCGCGACTGCTCGACTTGAGCAATGACGCAATCTTTGTGCGCGACGGGGCTGACCGCATTACGTATTGGAATCAAAGCGCGTCCGAACTGTACGGCTATACTCGCGAGGAAGCAGTGGGCAGCGTGAGCCACGAGCTATTGCGTACGGAATTCCCCGAACCGCTGGGGCAGATTGCCGAACAACTTCACCGCGATAATCGCTGGAGCGGCGAACTGCTTCACAAACACAAGGACGGCAGCCAGATCGTCGTGGCCAGCCGCTGGGCGCTGGATCGGGACGACCGCGGGAATCAGAAATGCATTCTCGAGACGAACAACGACATCACCCAACAGAAGCAGAGCGAAAGAGCATTGCGGGAAAGCGAAGAGCGGTTACGCGCGCTGTCCGATAGTCTTGAAATCCAGGTGCGCTCCCGGACTCAAGAATTGGAGGAGCGAAATGCGGAAATCCTGCAGCAGTCGGAACAGCTCCGGGAACTATCGAACCGTTTACTGACAACCCAGGACGATGAGCGACGACATATTGCGCGGGAGTTGCACGACAGTGCCGGCCAGCTGATCACAGCGGTCGGAATGAATCTTGCCATGATCGCCCAACAAGTAGGACAACACCGGGCACTTCGTAAAATCGCAGACGACACCGAAGACCTGGTGCAGCAGCTGAGTAAAGAGATCCGTACGACGTCTTACTTGCTGCATCCCCCTTTATTGGACGAAACCGGCTTGTCACGGGCGATTCAGTGGTATATGCAGGGTTTGACGGAACGTACCGACCTGGAGATCGATCTTAGTATTTGCGAGAACTTCGGCCGTCTCCCGGCCGACATGGAATTGGCCGTGTTTCGCATCGTGCAAGAATCTCTGACGAACATTCATCGCCATTCTGGCAGTAAGACTGCGACGATTCGACTCTCCCGCAATTCCGACAACGTTTTTCTTGAGATTCAGGATTACGGCAAGGGCATCTCTCCCGAAAAGCTGGCTGCGATTAAGGCGCAGCGCTCGGGGGTGGGAATCACCGGAATGCGGGAGCGTGTCCGCCATTTTAACGGCGTCATGGACATTCAGTCGAATGGCACGGGCGCCACTGTCTTGGTCACATTCCCAGTGACGACGACTGCGTCGATTGCGCCGTCCGGATCAAAGAGTACACTTCAGTCATCGAAGGCCGGATAGGCCCTACGGCGCTACTCCGTTCGCATCGAGAGCAGCCCGAGGGCGGGGCCGGCCCGGCCGGTGAAAACTGGACCGCGAAGTTGAATGGGCGCTCTCGCATCCCGTAGTGACGGGATGTTCGCATGGAATCATGGCCAATGTTCAGGTCGAATCGATGGGCGGTGGAACGACATTCCGCCGGAATTAGTTTTTCGAGTCCGTTGCGTTGTCTTTCGAATCCCCAGCTGGTTTGGATGGCCAGACCGGACTCGTCAGCTCAATCCGCCAAACGGGTCCACCGAAAAAAAGGGGGCCCTCCGACTTGACGAAAGCCGGAGCCTCTCCACCGAGAATCCAAACATGAGTATCTGGGGGCTGTTTCCCCAGCAGGGGCGCGATCAGACCCGCTGCGCCTCCGATCTCCACGTGCACGACGTAATGGGCGGCTTTGCGACTGGCGCCGCCAACTGAGAACGGCTCTTCGCCCCGCGGAGTGATGACCAGTTTCACGAGCCTCGGCTTTGGGGTGGCTGCCACCATCGAAACTTTCATCTGCGCCGTATCGGGCTGAATATTCTTAAGGAGCGTAAGAACCATACCATTGGCCACATCTGGGGGCATCTTGAGGCGTTCGGTCAACACCTCTTCTTTGCCGCCGTCGCCGGTGGTGTGGACCGTGACCCAGCCTGTCGAGGCGTCGATTGAGACCTCCATCGGATGCGGGAACCTTGGGCCTTTCTGGATCAGATGGCCGCTGAGGAGACGGAAGTTGCGATGCTGGGAATAGACGGCCGTTTCTTCGTGGAGCGAGCCGTCCTTGAAGTGGAACATTAGCCGTGTGGTGACCCGCTCGCCATGCGCGACTTGGATAAGATCACCGTCGGCGAGAGTCTCTCCCGTCGGCGTGCGCAGCACAAGAAAACCATGAATCAAGCCCTCAGTGTGACGAACGGCGATCGGATCCGCCAGCATTGGCAGAGGCTGGAGCAGGGAAGCGCAGGCTATCAGAACCGCGAGTGAGCGCCAACAATCTTTTGAATTATTGAGATAGATGCATCGCCACAAAATCATCGGAAGGTGAGATGCTTCGTCTTGTTCCTTTGCCGCCGTGTGACCGAAAAACTTAGACTGTGAGGTTTGAAGGATGCTTATCATAGAGCCCCCGTTTCTATTGGACTCAAAGGTTTGCGGGGGAGGGAATCTAAGGGAAGCTGGCTCGACGGGGAGAATTTCCCTGAGCCGTCTCAGGTGGTGCGAAGGCGTAGGGGTCCCTTCGGCTTCGCTCAGGGCAGGCTCTTCGACTCCGCTCAGAATGTTAACGTTGGGAAAATTTAGAAGTCCCTCGCCTACCTGAACCCTGGTTTATACTGGCTCCATGTCGGAGCCTGCCAGCAAGACGTTTTACCTGGAAACCTTTGGTTGCCAGATGAATGCGCACGACTCCGAGAAGGTTGTCGGGACACTTTTGCAGCAGGGGTACCGGCAGGTTCCGACCGTCGAAGAGGCGGGGCTGGTGCTTTATAACACCTGCTCGATTCGCGACAAGGCGGAGCAGAAGGTCTTTAACCGGTTGTCGGATTATAAGAAGTATCGGGCGCAGGGGAAACAGTTTGGCGTCCTGGGGTGCGTGGCGCAGCAGGAGGGGGAGAAGATTTTTGAGCGCGCTCCTTATGTTTCGCTGGTGTGCGGGTCGGCTTCTTATCGCAATCTTCCGCAGATGCTGGTGCAGTTGGAGGCTGGCGGGCAGCGGGTTACCGGGCTTGACGATCGACTGACGGACGAGTGCTTTGAGACGGAGTTTACGGCTCGGACGAATCCGCATCGCGGGTATATCACGATTATCGAAGGATGCGACAAGTTCTGCGCTTATTGCGTCGTGCCTTATACGCGTGGGAAGGAGCGCAGCCGGACTTCGCCGTCCGTTCTGCAAGAAGCGCAGCAACTCGCTGACCTTGGGTATACGGAGATTCAGCTCCTCGGGCAGAACGTGAATTCTTACCGCGATCCTGATGGAAAGAAAAGCTTTGCCGAGTTGCTGGCCGCTATCGCTGCGGTGGCGGGAATTCGGCGGGTGAGGTTCACCACTTCTCATCCTCGAGATTTCGGGCGCGACATTGTCGAAGTCATCGATGCCGTGCCGGCGCTTTGCGATCATGTGCATCTGCCGGTGCAGAGCGGGTCTACTCGCGTGCTCGATGCCATGCAACGGCTCTACACTCGAGATCAGTATCTGGAGCGAATCTCGTGGATTCAGGCAGCACGGCGCGATATATCTCTCACCAGCGATTTGATTGTTGGATTTCCGGGGGAGACGGAGGCGGAGTTTGAAGAAACTCTTAGCTTGATGGACGTGGTGGGATATGACAGCGTGTTCACGTTCAAGTATTCTGCCCGGCCTAATACTCCAGCGTTGAAGTTGGAGGACGCTATTCCTGAGGCGGAGAAGGCTCGGCGGCTCGCGGTTTTGAATGACCGGCAGAAACAGATTGGAGCGCGGCGGAATCAGCGCCACCTGGGCGAGGTGCTGGAGGTGATGGTGGAAGGGAAGAATCCGGCGCGGGGGCAGTGGGTGGGGCGGACGTCGCAGATCAAGGTGATGAATTTTACGGTGCCTGACGGCATCGAACTTGCTACCGGAAGTTACGTTCGGGTGCGGGTTACGGGGAGTTTTCCGAATAGTCTGGTGGGAGAGATGGCGGACTAGTGCGTCGTTCTGGTTTCTGCCGGGCGAGGACGCCCGGCGTTCCACCGACAAGTTTTGAGGTCCCTATGGAAGTTGAAATGAAAATTCGCGGGCTGATGATGGATCCGGTTTCGAACATGCCGATTGTGCTGCTCAAGGACGTCAGCAGCGACACCGTACTTCCGATCTGGGTGGGCGTGTATGAGGCCAATGCCATCGTGCTTGAAATCGAAAAAGTGAACACGCCGCGGCCAATGACCCACGACTTGATCAAGAATGTTCTCACCGGCCTGGACGTGATGGTCCACAAAGTGGTGGTCACGGAACTGAAAGAGGATACTTTTTATGCCGTGATCTGGATAGAAAGGGAAGGGCACGTGGTCAGCATCGATTCCCGGCCGTCGGACGCGCTGGCGCTGGCGCTGCGCGTGGATTGCCCCATCTTCGTTGAAGAAGAGGTTCTGAAAAACTCGAAGCAGGCCGCCAATCCGGTGCCTGCGGTCAGCAGCGAGGAGCTTCGGAAGTGGCTGGAAGACCTTAATGATGATGATTTGGGCAAGTACAAGATGTAGGCAGGGCAGCTGTCAGCTTTCAGCCGTCAGCTCTCAGTCCATGCTCGGGGTCCTCTTCTTTTTTTCCATTGCTGCATTTTCGGTTGCGCAAGGACATTCGGCCGCGCCTTCTGCCGTTCCGAAAATTCCTCCACCAGGATCGAGCCTTGCGCTGCGCGCCTCCTCGACCATGAATGTGGCTTCGGAGATGGGTGGAGCGTTCATGAGTTCCTCGAAGTGTGACGCCGACGGCAATCTTTACATTCGCAAATTGGCGGTGGACCGTCCGCTGCTTGGTCCGGTGGTCAAGATCGATCCAGATGGCAAGCGCACCGCGCTTTTTGACCCGGCGGCGTTTTCTCAGCTGGCGCTGGACCGTGCCGATGCTTTTTTGCCCGCGTCCGATGGAGGGATGTATCAGATCGCGCAGAGTGGCGTGATCAAGCCGCGGATCTATGTGCTGCATTTTTCTTCGGACGGATCGGCTTCCTCGCCGACGCTTCTCGACGCCGACTTCGAGGTGTATACGTTCGCGGCGTTTGCGGATGGAAATTTTCTGCTGTCGGGGGTAAAGCGCGACTTGCAGAATCGAAACGATCGCGGCCGCAATTTCACCGCGGTTTTTTCCGCTGACGGAAGGGAACTGGCGCAGTTGTCGTTTCCGGAGGCGCAAGGACCTACTAAAACAGGGGCGAAGTCAAATGCTGGCGCGCATCAGAACACGGCGCAGAAGGACGCGCAGAAAGACGCCCAGAAGGGTGCTGAGAAACCGGCGCCGACTCTCGATCTCGCAGATGCGGAAGTCGGAAGCGACGGCAACCTCTATGTCATGCGACATTCTTCTCCGACGCTGGTCTATGTGATCGCATCGAGCGGCAAAGTTATGCAGACCATTAAGGTGGCTTCTCCGCTGCCGGGCGCAGTCCCGAGTGGGTTTCACCTTTCCGGCAATCGGCTGGCGATTTCGTTCTGGAATGACGACAAGCAGAGCCAGACGATTGTGGTCGCGGATGCGCAGACTGGACGGAAGATTGCCAGCTATGCCGACCCCACCGGCCTGGGGCCATCGTTTGCGTGCTATTCGGCGAACGATGGGGTTTTCACGTTTCTCAGGCTGGGAGAGGGAAATGAGCTGGAAGTCATCCGTGCCGAGGCGCAGTAGGGAGAATCGGTAATTGTGTAATTTGTAATTTTGTAATTTAAAAACGCCCAGCCGCGCCATGCCTGATTCCGCCGAACAACTTCAGCGTATTTATCTTGCGGGATTCGAACTCCAGACGTTTGAACGCTATCCCAAATGCATTGGCGTGATGCGCGACAACTGCGTTGCCCTGCTCGTCCCTGGCGTCGAGGGCTTGCAGGTTCTAGGCACGCCGGGATGGCGGATGGGCGAAGTGATGGGGGTGCTTACGGAAAGGGAAGGGCGGCAGGTCTTCCAAGCCAAGAGCGAAGTAGTGGAGGCTACGCCGGAGCGGCTTGAGGCACTGCAAAAATTCCGCGAAGAACTTAAGGAATTGTTGCATGCGCAGAGCTAATGGTCACTTACCCGTCCCCATCTGCTCTCTCATCCAGGTCAGGATGGTAGGGATCAGTTCCTCATAGAACTTGCCGTTGACGGTGAAGCCGTGGGTCATGTCATCGATCTGGATATAGCGGGCGGGGTTAGGGCGGGGGCTTCGCTGCGATTAGACCTCAATGGAAGCATACGGTGATCAGGTGCAGGCGAAAGACTGGTGTGAAGAGTGGGTCGGCAGCTCGTTGACTCGGCGGCTCCTTGACAGGGATATACAGATGTATATACTCAAATTTCAGGGGGTAAGGTTATGGCAGGCGCCAAGGCACAGCTCGTTAAGTGGGGAAACAGTCAGGCTGTCCGCATCCCGAAGACGATACTCGAACAGTGCAATTTGCGGGAGGGTGAAGAGCTCGAAATTCGGGTGGAAAATGGACACATCTGGCTCGAGCCGTTGAGCCAAAAGCCAACGCTAAAATCGCTGGTCGAGAAGATCACTCCCGAAAATCGCCATGGCGAGCAGGGTTGGGGCAAGCCGGTTGGAAACGAGGTATGGTAGATCCCGCATACGTTCCGGATAAGGGTCACGTCATTAAAGTCAATTTCGATCCTCAGGCGGGACATGAGCAGGCTGGCTGGCGCCCGGCTTTGGTCTTGTCTCCCGCAGCGTATAACAAGCATGGCCTCGCCATCGTGGTGCCCGTTACAAAGCAGGTGAAGGGCTATCCTTTCGAGGTGCCGGTTCCGGCAGGACTCGCGACCACCGGAGTGATTCTCTCCGATGCCATCAAGAGCGTGGACTGGAAAGCGAGGCGGGCCCGTTTCGTCGAGATCATTCCAGCGGGGCCTCTGAGGGCCGTTCGCGACCACCTGACGTTATTGCTCAGCTTCTCGAAACCTTAGTGTGGTGTACGACAATGTGGTGTACGACGACTTCAGTTGGTGCCACTTGGCCGGGGGAAATAGATAGCCCGCCTTCCGCAATTTCACATAATACCTGTTATCGGACACTGCATATAGTTGCTGGAGCTAGGGCCTCTTTCGCCTCAGTTCTCGGTAGTAAACACGATCCCAGGGTGGAAAAGCGTGCCGGCAATCCGCGTTGCGATAGCGATCAGGTCGCGTTGGCCGTAGAAGACCTTTACCTGTGGGGCGCGAGACATTTCCGGCAGGTTTACCGCGCGGCCGCTGCGAATGAAAGCCGCGCTTTCTTCGCTCGCGGTGACGCTCGGCAACTGCGGCACCAACTTTCTCGGATGGACAAACAACGACTCAGCGATTCCCTGCTCCATTGCGGCTTCTAATGCTTGCAAGGAATGGGCATCCTCAATTGCAAACTCGGCGGCCGCGGTGCGGCGCAGGGAGGCCAGGTGAGCTCCGCAGCCGAGTTTCTGGCCCATTTCGTGAGCGACCGACCGGATGTATGTGCCCGAGGCTACGCGCGCACGGAAAGTGGCTTGATCGCCCGTGGCCGCCAGAATCTCGAATTCTTTGATTTCTACTTGTACCGGTTTGAGCGCAACTTCCTGTTTCTTGCGGGCGAGCTTGTAGGCTGGCACTCCCGCAATCTTTTTGGCGGAAAACGGCGGCGGCATCTGCTCGATGATTCCTCGAAACTCGGCAGCCAGTGCGCGCACTTCATCGCAATTTAGGTCCACATTTTGCAGCGGCGTGGTGGGCTCGCCGTCGGCGTCATAGGTGTCGGTAGCGAACCCGAAGCGGATCGCCCCCTCGTAAGTCTTCTCGGAATGGACATAGAACTGTGCCAGGCGCGTGAGGTTCCCGAGGACAACCGGCAGAACTCCGGTGGCCGAGGGATCGAGGGTTCCGAGATGACCGGCGGAGCGCTGCCCGAGAATTCGGCGGACTCGATTGACCACATCGTGCGAGGTCAGGCCAGGTGGTTTGTCGATGACCAGGACACCATTCATAGGAATTTGTAATCTGGTAATTTGTAATTGGTAATTTGAATCCCTAGTCGTTACGGTATCAGCGAACGGTACCAGCGATCTTGCTTCAAATTACCTATTACAAATTACAAATTGCCAATTAAATGATTCCTCTTCGTGACGATCAGCCCACTTTCTCGACACCGTTCATCAACTATTTTCTGATCGTCCTGAATGTGGTGGTGTTTCTGTGGGAGTTCTCGGTGGAGATGCAAAGCCAACGGGCGCTGAATCTGTTCCTGTCCGCGTTGGGCATCGTGCCTCTACACACGCTGGCCGTGGTGACCGGACAATCGCACGACGGGCTGGCTACAGCTATTCTACCGTTGTTCACCTCGATGTTTCTGCACGCTTCATTCTTACATGTGGCGGGGAATATGCTGTTCCTGTCAATCTTTGGCGACAACATCGAGGACTACCTCGGACACTTCCGGTATCTGGTGTTTTACCTAATGAGCGGAGTGGTGGCCGGCACTACCCATATTCTGCTTAACCAGGCCTCGGGTGTACCCAGTGTGGGCGCGAGCGGCGCGATTGCGGGAGTGATGGGCGCCTACTTCATTCTGTATCCGCGGGCGCGGGTGCTGGTCTGGTTTCCGCCGATATTTCTGTTTCATGTTCCGGCGTGGCTGATGCTCGGCTACTGGTTCCTGGGAAACTTCCTGAGCGGCTTTGCCACTGCGATTGCCGAGACCAGCCAGACCTCGGGCGGGATTGCCTTCTGGGCGCACATAGGAGGCTTCGTCGCGGGCGTGATCATGATTAATGTATTTGGCGAACGGCCGCAGCGATACCGGTATGGGACATGGTAGGGCCGGGTCTCAGGTATCAGGTGTCAGGTGTCAGGAAAGGCAGTCGATGCCTGCGGCTGACAGCTGATCGGGGCAGTTTGCGGATTCTTAGCGGCGCGGTTCGGGCGCGGGGCCGGGAGGCAGAATCTCCGGATCTTTGGAGTTGGAACTGGAGCTGGGAGTGTTGTCCGCCTTCACCTGCTGGCGGGTTACGAACCATACGGCGGCGGTCCAGGTGGGAAAAAGATCGGCGCCTGGAATTAGTTCGGCTGCGAGGGTGGGCAGGAAGGCCCAGTGCCATCCGAGCAATCGAATTAGAACGAAGGCGACAATCAGGTCAAGCAGCGAGTCGGCTGGGGAGACCCCTCCCTCGGCGAAGAATGGGAACGCGGCGATCTGGAGAGCGTCGGCGGCCATGGCTACGGCCCAGGCCATGCGCTGCTCAGGCTCTTTCAGCGAATTGAAGTAGGTCAGGAATGACATCGTCTTTTCTCGGCGGGCTTCGGTCGTTGGTCGCTCGTCGTTAGTCGTTAGCGAACGCTGACTACGCCATACCCTTCTTATTGGATGCTCACGCAAGCGGGCGCGTCAACAAACACCTTCCCTATAGGGTGCCGGTCGAGGGCAGGACTACGATTTTTTCTACGGTCGTGCTTTCGGGCAGTCGCAGGGCATCGACCACGGTACGTGCTACGGTTTCGGCGGACATCATTTTGCGCCTGGGCGCTTTTGGCCAGAGCGTATTCCAGATCGCCGTATCGGTTGCGCCGGGCATTAGGGCGATTACGCGAATGCCCTTCGGCCTCAGCTCTTCGCGTAGTGTGTTGGTAAAACCCAGTGCGCCATGCTTGGACGCATTGTAGGCTGCCGATCCCGGGAAGACGCGTTCGGCGGCAATCGACAGATTGTTCACGACCGTGCCTCCACGCTTCATCACGGCAAGCGCTGCCTGCGTCATGAGAAACAGGCCGTTGAGGTTGGTGTCGATCACTTCCATCCAGGTAGGGTAAGGCAACTCGTCGACGGTACGATTGGGATGTCCGACGCCAGCATTGTTGATCAGGATATCGACGGGCTTGTGCAGTCCGCGGACAAGCGCAAACAAGTAGTCGACCGAGTCGGGGCTGCGGACGTCGCAGGGCTGCGCCAACACCTGGACATTCAATTTTTCCAGCTGCGTGCGCGCCTTGGCCAAGACACGCTCGTCGCGTCCGGTGATGATCAGATCGCATCCTTCGCGCGCCAGGGCGCGAGCGATGGCGAAACCGATGCCACGGTTGGCACCCGTAATGAGAGCCAGGCGGCCCGCAAGTTTTGGCTTGGCCTTTTTCAAGTTGATCTTCCCGCGCATCACTCGGCCTGAGCACCGACTCTTTTCCGGTACGTCATCACACACAAGACTATTCCACCAAGTGTGGCGACCGCATATGAGGCATTGTGTGCCCACCAATCCGCCATGAAAGCGTTGTAAGACCGCTGCGGCAAGATTCCCCGTACCCATGCGGGGGGAGCAATCATACCTCTCCCTGTCAAAACGTAACCGGTCGTCCCGAACAGCAATGCGCTCAGAGCCATCACAGCCAACAAGCGCAGTATTGGGCGCGCAAGTTCCCCGGCGGTGACCTTGCGCCTGTGACCGATCCGGGCTGAGATCGCCAGCACAACGCCGAGGAATGCCCCCAGCCACCAAGTAGCGATCACGCCCCAACCCAACGCTAATAACGTTGGATTACCAGTGGGAAAGACCGGAGGATGAAAAACCGTAAAGTACTCAACACAGATCCGAGCGGTTATCTGATCGTGCAAGATTCCGTAGCAGCTTGCCGCTGCTATCGACAAAAGCACAATCTTTGCGAACTCCATTGGTTTAATTTGAACGTTCAGGCCGGACCCGGCAAGTAGCCGAATCTATACCCCATTGGTTCGCTGGCGGATCAGCGACAGGAATTCGGTTCGTGTTTCTTCTTCCTTGCGGAAGCAGCCTAGCATGGACGACGTTACCGCCGAGGAATGCTGTTTCTCGACACCGCGCATCATCATGCACAGATGCCGCGCCTCGATGACGACGCCGACGCCCTGCGGTTCGATGGTGTTCTGGATCGCCTCCGCAATTTGGGTGGTCATCCGCTCCTGGATCTGCAAGCGGCGCGAGAAGATTTCGATAAGACGCGGTATTTTGCTCAGGCCGATGACTTTTCCGTTTGGGATATACGCCACGTGGACCTTGCCAAAAAACGGCAAAAGGTGGTGTTCGCACAGGCTGAACATTTCGACGTCTTTCACGATCACCATCTCGTCGTAGTTGACCGTGAAAAGCGCCTTGCGCAAGAGGGCTTCCGGATCGTCCTTGTAGCCTTTGACAAGAAATTGCATGGCCTTGTGCACGCGCGCCGGGGTACGAGAAAGGCCTTCGCGATCGGGATCTTCGCCGAGGCGGACAATCATTTCGCGCACCAGTTCTTCGTAGGTGGCGCTGGTTAGGGTGTTTGGTTCGGTGGTTGTTTTCATAGGTTCTTGGTCGTCGGTAGATGGTCGTTGGTCGCTAGCAAAATTTGTCCGCGAACGACTAGCGACCATCGACTATCGACTTTTCTCTCCCGCGTACTCAAACGAGTTCATCAACGTTTCTTCTATTCTTATCTTCTCTAGATGAGCTTTATCAAATCCTCGCTTCACAATATCGTAGATCGCGATGCATAGGTTTTCCGTAGTCGGAACCTGCTCGGCGAACTCTGACAGCGTGTTCAGATTCTGGTGGTCGTAGCGTTCGAGAATCTGAGTGTGCACGAAGCCGTCCAGATCGACCAGGTTGCAGACCATACCCGTCTGGCCATCGACCGGTCCGCTGACGGTAACTTCGACTGTGTAGTTGTGCCCGTGTCCGTATGGATTATTGCACTTGCCATAGGTCGCACGGTTTTCTTCCTCCGACATTTCGTCGCTGTGCAGGCGGTGGGAGGCGGAAAACATGTATCGCCGGGTCAGGTGCGCCTTCATGCTTCTCCGTAAAAATCTGCAAATAAGTCGGGTGTTTCATAGACACGCACGCGGTGCAACTGTGCGGCGTTGAGTTTCGGTTCCAGGCGCTGCCAGATGGCGATGGCGAGGTTCTCGGTGGTTGGAATCTTCGTGAAGAACTCGGGCACTTCCTTATTCAGGAAGCGATGATCGAGAGCGTCGAGCACTTCCCTGCTCATGACATCCTTCAGTTGCTTCAGGTCGACGACGAATCCCGATTTCGGATCGACTGCGCCCTTCACTGTGACTTCCAGGGTGTAGTTATGCCCGTGCCCATTGGGATTATTGCATTTACCGAAAATGCGCGCGTTCTCTTCGGGCGTAAACGCCGGATTGTGATAGTAGTGCGAGGCGGAAAATTCCGCTTTGCGTGTCAGGTAAACCATAAGGGGCAGTTCTCGGTTCTCAGTTCTCAGTTCTCAGTTTTTGCTGCTCGATTCTTGGGATCGGCTTTTGGGCTTGTATCCCCGCAGGCGTAATTCTAGTTGAACCGCCGACCACGTTGTAGGCGCGGCCCTTCCAACTTACTTGGCCATTCGCGTGGGCTTTCCCGGAGCGCAGCAGCAAATAGGCGAACATCGGCAGACCGCACGCGATTGCGATCAGGTTATTCGCAGTCGAGAAATGCGCGACGCGAATTCGTCGGTAGACCAGACACCAGACGAGGGCGAAGGCGATCCATACAAAATGCTGACTGGCTGCGCCAACCACAGCGACGCCAAGCGTCCCCCAGGCAGCGAGCCACAAAACCGAACTCCGGACGGCCAGTCTTTGGGCGTGTGGAAACAACAGCGCCAGATTCTTCGTCCATCCTTCGCGGAGCTGAGCCCAGTTGCGGTACATGCGCGTGCAGACGGCGTCTCCGCCGTAACGGAAATAGACACGCTTACCTTCATGGCGGAACAACCGGGCTAGCGCGACGTCCTCAAGGATTTCCTTGGCTACGGCGGCGTGACCGCCCGCGTCCTCGTAAGCGGCACGGCGGACAAGAATATACTGGCCGTTCGCAGCGGCGATTCCAGAACCCTGATCACGCACTTTGTGGGGAGGATACTGCGCCGCGAGTTCCGCGAAGACTATGGGCATCACAGCCCGCTCGGCGAAGGTGACGACCACCTGCTCAGGCGAGTACGACAACAAATCTGCTCGCTCCTTTTTGGCTTCGGCCAAAGCGCGAGCCAGCGATCCCGGGAGATGAACGGTGTCCGCGTCGGTGAATAATAACCACTGCGCACGCGCCACTTTTGCGCCGGCAATCACCGCATTGTTCTTCCCTGTCCATGAGTCCGGCAAAGGCTCAGGGGAAATTACTCGCACTCCAGCAAAGCTCTGCGCGAGTTCGCGCGTGCGGTCGGTGGAGCCGTCGTCGACCACGATGATCTCGAAAGCCACGCCGATTTGGGCGGTCAGCGATTGCAGGCAGGCGCCGAGGCTGCTCTCTTCGTTCCGGGCCGGAATGATGATGGACACTTCGGGAATCGGGACTTCTGGGCTCGGAGACTCGGGCGGCGCGGCTGGAAGCGGATGATCCGTCATGAAACGAGACACCAGTTTTTCGCTATTATAGCGGGGTGAGGCAAGTGCATCTTTCCGCGCCTGTAGCTGCGCTACTAACCATTGGATTACTGGCTGCCCTGATCGGATGTTATGGCGGGAATCGTCCCGGGCGCATCGGATCGAATGCTCCAGACTTCACCGTGCAGGATTCCGACCACACAGTCACGCTCAGCCACTTCCGCGGGCAGGTGGTGGTGCTGAATTTCTGGGCGACCTGGTGCCCGCCGTGTGTCGAAGAGACTCCGTCGCTGGTCCGGATGCAGGCGCGTCTCAAGGATAAAGGCGTGGTGGTGCTCGGTGTCAGTATTGATGATGACAACGCGGCGTACCACAAGTTCCTCAAGCAATACAACGTCAACATGGTCACCGTGCGCGACGAAGCGAAGAAGGCGGCTACGCTTTACGGCACGTTTGGGTGGCCGGAAAGCTACGTAATCGATCGCAACGGGGTGATTCGCCGCAAGTTTATCGGCCCGGTGGATTGGACGAGTCCGGAAGTGACAGAATACCTGAGCAGACTGTGAAGCAGGTCTCAGGTCTTAGGTGTCAGGTCTCAGGAGAACCCCTCGCGTGATGAGTCATATGGTGGAGGACCGGCGTCTCGCCCGGCTCTCCACTACAGCTTCACCCTCCGCAGCCTTAGCGAATTCGTAATTACCGATACCGAACTCAGGCTCATTGCGGCCGCGGCCAGGATCGGGCTTAGCAACAGTCCGAATATTGGATAGAGCACTCCCGCGGCAATCGGTACGCCGATCGCGTTATAGACAAACGCGAAGAACAGGTTCTGCCGGATGTTGCGCATGATGGCCTGGCTCAGTTTGCGGGCGCGCAGAATCCCTTCAAGGTCTCCTTTAAGCAGCGTGATGCCGCCACTTTCCATGGCGATGTCGGTTCCGGTGCCCATGGCGATCCCAACGTGCGCTTGCGCCAGTGCGGGCGCGTCGTTGATACCGTCGCCCGCCATGGCGACAATGCGGCCTTCGCTTTGCAGCTTTTTGACGATCTCAGCTTTCTGCGCGGGGAGAACTTCGGCTTGGAAGTCTTCGATTCCGAGGCTCTTTGCAAGCTCCTGGGCAGTGGCCTGGTTGTCGCCGGTTAGCATGACTAGGCGGATTCCCTGGGCTTTCAGCTCGCGTAGTGCCTTCGGGGTGGATGGCTTCAGTGGGTCCGCGACCGCAATGTTCCCCGCATACTTGCCATCTGCCGCCACAAAAATAACAGTGGAACCGGGGATCTGGAGAATTGAGACTGCGGTCTTGTTCTCGAAGGCGCCGACAGCACGCATCAGAACGCTGTTTCCAATGGCAACGGTCTTCCCTTCCACGGTCCCGCGCACGCCTTGGCCGGGCACGGCTTGAAAGTTGGCGGGCTCACTCAGAGTGAGCTTCAGTTCTTTCGCCTTCGAGACCAGCGCAGCGCCCAGCGGATGCTCACTGGCTCGCTCAAGGCTTGCTGCCAGCCGCAAAATCTCGTGGCCTGAGATGCCGGGCAAAATCTCTGTCGTCGAGAAGGCCACCACTTTCGGCTTTCCTTCGGTCAAGGTTCCAGTCTTGTCGAAGACAATCGTATCCACTTTTTCGAGCGTCTCCAGCGCCTCGGCATTTTTGATAAGCACGCCCTCATGGGCGCCGCGTCCGGTGCCGACCATGATCGCCATCGGCGTGGCGAGGCCCAGGGCGCAAGGACACGCGATGATCAGGACGGCCACGGCGTTCACGATGGCATGCGCGAAACGCGGCTCGGGTCCGAAGCCTACCCACACGATGAAAGTCACTACCGCAATTGCAATCACCGCCGGAACAAACCACCCCGCAACTTTATCCGCCAGCCTTTGGATGGGGGCGCGCGTGCGTTGCGCCTGGCTGACCATCTGCACGATTTGCGCCAGCATGGTCTCGCTGCCGACGCGTTCGGCGCGCATCACTAGAGATCCATTGCCGTTCACGGTCGCGCCAATCACGCGCGAGGACGCGGTCTTTTCTATCGGAACGGATTCGCCGGTGATCATGGACTCGTCGACTACGCTCGACCCTTCGAGCACCACGCCGTCCACCGGGATCTTCTCTCCTGGGCGTATGCGCAGCCGATCTCCAGGCTTTACTTCTTCTAGCTGGATGTCTCGCTCCGACCCATCTTCGCTGATCAGGCGCGCCATCTTCGGGCTTAGATCGAGCAGCGCCCGGATCGCGCTCGACGTCTGGCTGCGGGCGCGCAGCTCCAGCACTTGGCCCAGCAATACGAGCGTGACGATCGACGCTGCCGCTTCAAAGTAAACGTCGGGGCGATCGCCCATGCTGCGGAACGACGCGGGGAAGATCTGCGGGAATAGCGTTGCTACAACGCTGTAGACATAAGCGACGCCCGTGCCCATGGCAATCAGCGTGAACATGTTGGTGCTGCGATTGACTACCGAGGCCCATCCGCGCTGGAAGAACGGCCAGCCACCCCAAAGGACGACGGGCGTCGCGAGGATCAGCTCCAACCACGGTAGCCATCCCGCTCGGTACACCGTCAGCCCATTCACGGATGCTTCGCCCATGAATGCATGCGGCGACAACATACTGCCCATGGCAATCGCCAGCAATGGCGCGGTCAGCGCCAGGCTGATCCAGAACCGGCGCGTCATGTCGCGCAGCTCGGGATTATCTTCTTCGACTGTCACTGTGCGTGGCTCGAGCGCCATGCCGCAAATCGGACAATTCCCCGGCTCGGCTCGCACTATTTGGGGATGCATCGGGCAGGTGTACTCGCGCTTGGTCGCGAGCGGTCCCGGCGACTCTGGATCGAGCGCCATTCCGCACTTGGGACAAGGTCCGGGGCCAATCTGCCGCACCTCGGGGCACATCGGACAAACGTAGGCCCGGCTGTCTTTTCCAAATCCGCCGGCCGACGTCGCGTTAAGAACCGCGCTTTGCCTGCCCATCGTTGGCATGACCAAGGCCGGTCCACCCAGAGACACCAGCCCCGATCCCATAGGCTGGGGCGCGGATGCCAGAATCTTCTCGGGATGCGCTTCAAACTTCGTAAGGCAACCGGCAGAGCAGAAGAAATATTCTTTTCCGTTGTGCACCACTTCGAAACGCGCAGTTGCGGTATTCACGGCCATTCCGCAGACGGGATCTTTCGATTTGGCCGGTGGGGGTGCGGCCTGCGGGTTGTCCTGGCGGTTGATGTGGTCCATGGCTTGTCTGCTGGCAGTCTATATCGACTCGGGAGTTACGGTGACTGCATACAACTGCCGAGCTTCGCTCGGCTTGCACCCTTCGACTTCCCCCCTCGGCTTCGCTCGGGGCTTCGGCAACACAAGGCAGGCTCGCGAGGGCAGCCGTCCCTCCACGCGCAGTTCGCGCTTGGCGGAACCCCAACCTTATTGGATACTCAAAGAGTAATCTTCGAATCTTAATTCATTAGGAGAACTGATAATGACCTACCTCGAGATCGTTTACCGCTACCAGACTCCGCCCGGAGAGGCTGAGTTGCGGGCCATTGACAGTGTGCGTGAGGTCTACGGGATCCAGTGCGTCCAGTTCAACGAGAAAGAGCGGACAGTGCGAGTGCTGTTTGACGCCTCGCGATTGAAGGGTGACTCGGTCGCCAAACTGCTGCGACAGGCGGGTATCGACGTACAGGATCAGCTGGTCGTGGCCTGAGAGTTTTCGGGGGGATATCCGAACGAGAAGTGGTCGAACGACACCCCGCCCGTCTCCTTAGCTAACCCTATTTGGGAGGGGGGAGGGCTGGGAAACTGAGCGGAGTGCACTTTAGGCGACACGAAAATGGCGACAACGAAATGCAAGGGGCATTCGGAAAGACCTCTGGCCGAAGTATTTTCCCAAATGCCCCGTTGCGCGCCACTTCGTCTGCCTTAAGAAGAAGCATGTTGTCTGCCATCGCTAAACTCTTGTGAGCACGTGCAGTTAGTGCGCCGAGGCGGGTAGGTTTTGCGCTCGGCCGGAAACTTTTACTTGGCAGATCTTCTATTTCGGCAGGGCTGCCGATTTCCACAGCCCGTGCGGCATTTGGGGGAAACGGGAAGCTTGGGCGAAACCATTCTGTTTCCGTTATAATTCGAAAACGCAATTCTGCCGGATGCGCCCGTAGCTCAATTGGATAGAGTGCATGGCTACGAACCATGAGGTTGGGAGTTCGATTCTCTCCGGGCGCACCATTTCCTCCCCATCCTGCCCGAGAGCTATCGGATGGCAGGCTTTTTCACCAGATTGGTATGAGTGGCCACGCAGGCCCACTGGCCTCCGGCGGATATCCATGTGTCCGTAAAGCGGCCGTAGCGATCGAACGGTTTTCCCTTGTTGATCCCCTTGAAATGATAAGCCCCAGTCACCACCGCTACGCCCGGATAGAAGTAGACATCGAGGCCGTAACTCACAAGGGCGGTGATCTGCGCTTCCGCATCTTTGTTGCCGGCGATGAACATAGCCTTGTTCATCAGCGTGCCATCCCAGTCGGTGTAGACATACGTATCCGCGACCAATCGGTTCAGCGCTTCACCGTCGTGCAGCATCTGCGCCTGGTTCCAGGCGTTTTCCAAAGCGATCAACTTGCTCTTCTCCGCCGTCCTATCCTGGGGCAACAGTTGGGCGCCGGTTACTAAGCTGGACATCAATACGAGCACTCCCGCCAATTGCCGTTTCATCGTTGTTGTCTCTCGCCATCCGCCACTGCATGATTTCAGCCTTTCCTGGATGTTGTCTAGGCACGAATGGCCCCTGCCACGGTGCTCGCAACTTGCTTGAAGGCTTCCGAGCC
>Ga0209647_1000961_pt1 | contig 25719 bp, 33 predicted proteins | sample GraSoi_2013_60cm_FD_185827 | JGI IMG/M metagenome (GOLD analysis project Ga0209647, IMG submission 185827) | Grasslands soil microbial communities from the Angelo Coastal Reserve, California, USA - Sample 9_17_2013_60cm (SPAdes) (version 2) | ecosystem: Environmental > Terrestrial > Soil >... | reverse complement strand
CAACTACATCGGGTGGCAGTTCACCGACTAGATCCTTTCCCACTCCTGCCGCAACACGATCTTCTTCGAGGGATCGCGCCCGTAAGGCCTCGGACCGCTGCTCAAGGTGAGGTGCACGCCATTCACCTCGAGGTCGCGCGTCTGCTGGGTGCCGTTGAAGATCTCGTTATAGGAGACGTCGGGCGAGATGACGATCTTCTTGCCCTCGATGCGGTAAAGTCCCGTGAATGCAGTCAGCGATTCCCACAGCGCCGCCTTGTCCGAGTCCGAGGTGCCGAATTTGCGGTCCTTCAGGGTGTAGAAGACGGCGTAAACCTTCGGCGTGATGATCAGATATCCGTGCGGGGGCTTGGTCCTGTCGTCGCGGAGCCTGCCGTCGATCTCGGCTTTTATGGATACCAGCTTGTAAGTTCCGACCAGCGACCCTTGCGCGAGGCAGGAAGCCGAAACGAGAAGGCCGGCAACCAGAATTCCCAGTGACTTGTACATATTCTCCTCCTTTGTGGAATTCATATTACCGGCCCGTCCGCGCGGCGGCAATGCCGGGCGCGGCACACCGGATCGCACTTCCTCGCGGCCTGCCGCTATACTCGACAAGGCGAGCCGAAGAACCATGAGCGATCACGATCATCACGACGACGATCACGCTCGCGAGCACGACCGCCCGCTTTCCGGCCCGGCGCTCCGCGCAAAAGCGCTGGAGTCGCTGCTCGTCGAGAAGGGTCTCGTCGATCCGAAGGCCCTCGACGAGCTGATCGACACCTACGAGACGAAAGTGGGGCCGCGCAACGGCGCCCGCGTCGTCGCGCGCGCGTGGACCGATTCCGCCTACAAACAGCGTCTGCTCGCCGATGCCACCGCGGCCATCGCGGAATTCGGCTTCATCGGGCGCCAGGGCGAGGACATGGTAGTGCTCGAGAACACGCCCGAGGTCCGCAACGTCGTGGTGTGCACGCTGTGCTCCTGCTACCCGTGGCCCGTGCTCGGGCTGCCGCCCGTCTGGTACAAGTCCGCGCCTTACCGCGCGCGCGCCGTCATCGATCCGCGCGGCGTGCTGAAGGAGCTGGGCGAGGATGTTCCCGGCGGAGTCGAAGTGCGCGTGTGGGACTCCACCGCCGAGCTGCGCTACCTCGTGCTGCCGGAGCGCCCGGCGGAAACCAGGGGCTGGAGCGAAGACGAGCTCGCCGCGATCGTCACGCGCGATGCGATGATCGGCGTGGCGCAGGTAAAGGTGCCCGGACGGAGCAAGCGATGAACAGCGTGCACGACATGGGCGGCATGCACGGCATGGGGCCGGTCGAGATCGAGAAGAACGAGCCGGTCTTCCATTCCGCGTGGGAGGCGCGCGTGCACGCGCTCAATATCGCCTGCGGCTACCACCGCAAATGGAACATCGACGTGGGACGCCACTCGCGCGAGCGGATTCCGCCTGCCGAATACCTCGCCGCGACCTACTACGAGAAATGGCTGCGCGGCCTGGAGATGCTGCTCGTGGAGAACGGCCTCCTCACGGCGAAAGAGCTGGAAACGGGGCGTGCCGAATCGAAAGCCGGTGAAGCGAGCGCCCTGCGGCCCTCCGAGGTGGCGGCGTACCTGCGCGTGCGCCGGCTCGCGCGACTCGATGACGACGTGGCGCCCAAGTTCAGACCCGGCGACCGCGTTCTCACGCACAACGACCACCCCGTCGGCCACACGCGCCTGCCGCGCTACGCGCGCGGCAAGCGCGGCATCATCGACCGGGACCACGGCGTCTTCATCTTCCCGGACACGCATGCGATGACGCGCGACAAGAAGCCCCAGCACTGCTACAGCGTGCGTTTCGCCGCGCGCGAGCTGTGGGGAGCCGGCGCTTCCGCGCGCGACAGCGTGTACGTCGATCTCTGGGATGACCACCTCGACCCCGCCTGAGGCCGACCTCGGCGCCCTCCCCGCGCTGCCGCGCGATGCAGAGGGCCCCGTTTTCACGGCGCCGTGGGAAGCGCAGGCCTTCGCGATGGCGCTCTCGCTGCACGCGCGCGGCGCCTTCACCTGGCGCGAGTGGACCGACACGCTCGCGGCCGAGCTGGCCGCCGCGAAGGCGCGCGGAGATGCGGACGACGGCACCCATTACTACGAGCACTGGCTCGCCGCGCTCGAGAAGCTCGTTGCAGCGAAAAAGCTCGTCGCGGGGCAAGAGCTCGAGCGCCGCGTGGACGAATGGGACGCCGCAGCGCGGGCAACGCCGCACGGCAAGCCCGTCGAGCTGCCGCGCCGCCGGTGAAGCATCGCGGCTTCCGCTTGGCGCGGCGCTTCGTGCTCGCCGCGTGCCTGATCTCCTCGTTTATCCCCGCGAACGCGGCCGCCGACCTGATTCCGGATGATCTGAGCGCTCCAGAGCGGCGTCGCGACCAGTTCCCGAAGGAGTTCGGCTACGCGGCGTTCCCCTACCCTTACCGGCTTCCCGGGATCGGATCGGGCCTGAGCTTCGCGGCCGGCGCGTTCAATATCGCCGACACCTACACCGATGCCTACGGCATCGTATTCGCCGGAGACGTGAAAGGAGGCGCGGCCGGCGTGGGCGACATCCACCTCATCCCGCGAACGCTGATACTCGATTTCGGCTACAGCGCGATCAGCAAGGCGGCGTTCCAGAGCTACTCGCAGCGCGGCATGAACACGAGCAAGGATGACTTCAGCCTGCTCGAGGTGGGTGACACCGAGTACTACGGCGCGCGCATGACCGCAACGTTCCTCGACCGGCGCTTCGAGCTCCACGGGGCGTGGTACGAAGGCGCGTCGCGGCTGAAGAGCATCCGTGACAAGGACGGCAATCTGATCCTTTCGGCGCAAGACCCGCCGCGCGACCGCGGCCACACCACGCTTCTCGGAGCGCGCCTCGACCTGACCGACGACTATACGGATCCGCGCCGCGGCTTCCGGCTCGACGTCACGCGTTCGCAGTCGCCGCCGCGCGGCTCAGGGCCCGACTATTTCGTGATGGACTACAACACCACCGCCTACGTCCCTTTCAGGAAGCGCGACACGCTCGCGCTCAACCTGCTGCGCTCCGACGCGTTCGTCACCCGTCAGGGAGAAACGGACCCGGCGGCGCTGCAGCAACAGCTGGGGCTGAATTGCGCCGCGGCCGATCCGGCCCAGCAGCACTTCTGCAACGAACTCATAACCACCACGATCGCCAACAACAGGTTCGGCACCGCCACCTCGCTCGGCGGATTCGACCGGTTGCGCTCCTATCCCCAGGGTCGCTTCAAAGGCGCGCATACGCTTTTCTTTGGCGCCGAATACCGCTGGAACCTGACCGACGAAAGGACGCCTTTCGACATCTTCGTCATGAAGAGCGTGCGCACTTCGATCCAGGTCGCCTTCTTCTACGAGACCGGCGTCACCTCGGACGCCCGCAGCGATCTTTATACCCGCAACAACATGCGCGATTCCTACGGGACCGGACTGCGGATCGTGACTGCATCCGGCGTGGTCCTGCGGGGCGACGTCGCTTACGGCAAGGAAGGCTTCAGCTCCGCGATCTTCATCGGCTACCCGTGGGAGCTCTAGAGCGCCGGTCTCAGTCACAACGCGCGGTCATTCCGCCGTCGACGACGATCTCCGTTCCGGTGATGAAGCGCGCCTCCTCGGAAGCGAGGAACAGCGCCGCGTTCGCGGTGTCGCGCCCGTCGCCTTCAATGCCCAGCGGAATGCGCTTCTGACGCTGCTTGAGAAGCTCGGTGACGTCGCCGCCCGCGCGCTGCCGCGCAAGGCGCGCCTCCACCATGGGCGTGTGCAGCTGGCCGGGCACGACGGTGTTCACGCGTATCCCCCGCGCCGCGTACTGGACGGCGACGACGCGCGAGAGCTGGATCACGCCCGCCTTGGTCGCCGCGTAGCCGACCTGCGCGTTGCCGGTGAAGCGGATGCCTGAGGTCGAGGCGATGTTGACGATCGCTCCGCCTCCCTGCTTCTCCATCACGGGTATCACGTGCTTGCAGGCGAGGAACACGCTCTTCAGGTTGAAATCCACCTGTGCGTCCCAGACTTCTTCGGACATCTCGACCGGGCCGCCCGCGGCCGAGCCGCCGACGTTGTTCACGAGCACGTCGATCCGCCCATAGGCCTCGAGGCACGCCTCGACCATGCCGGCAACGTCCTCTGCGCGGGTGACGTCGCACAGGTGGGTCGCGATCGAGCCTCCAGCCTTTTTCACCCGCTCCACGGTTTCGCGCAGCCTTTCGGCGTCGCGGTCCACGGCGAAGATTTTCGCGCCCTCCTCGGCGAAACGCACCGCGGTCGCGCGCCCGTTGCCCCATCCCGGCCCGACCGAGCCCGCGCCCGCGATCACCGCCACCTTGCCCTCCAGACGGCGCATCATCGCTTGAACCGGTAGAAGCGCCGCGGGTTGTCGACCAGAAGCGCCTTGCGCTCCTTCTCCGAAGGCGCGATCTCGGAAATCAGGTCGACCAGCACGCCGTCGTCGGGTATCGCCGCGAGATTCGGGTGCGGCCAGTCGCTGCCCCAGAAGCAGCGGTCTCCGAATTCGGCGACGAGCTTGCGCGCGAAGGAAATCGCATCCTCCCAGGGTGGTCCCTTGCGCGAGACGCGCTCGGAGCCGCTCACCTTCACGTGAAAGCGCGGGTCGCGCATGAGATCGAGCAGGCGCCTGAATGCCGGCTGCCCGAGGCCGAGCGAGGCATCCACGCGCCCCATGTGATCGATCACCACCGGCACGGCGGAGCGCTCGAGCCATGGCGCGAGCTCCTCGACGAGCGAGGCCTCGAAGTGCACCTGCAGATGCCAGCCGAGCGTCGCCAGGCGCGCGCTCAAGGCGATCGCTTCCTCGATCCCGGCGCCTTTGCCGAGGTGCTTCATGAAGTTGAAGCGCACGCCGCAGAACCCCAGCGCATCCAGGCGCCGCAGCTCGGCGTCCTCCACCGTCGCGGGAACGAGCGCGACACCGCAGTAGTCGCCCTTCTTCGCGGCGATCGCGTCGGCGACGACGCGGTTGTCGAAGCCGTGGCAGGTCGACTGGACGATCACGCAGTGCCGGATCCCCAGCATGGCGTGCAACGCGAACAGCTTCTCCTTGGGCGCATCGGCGGGGGTGAACGGCCGGTTTTCCGCAAAGGGAAAAATCCTCTGCGGCCCGAACACGTGCACGTGCGCATCGCACGCGCCCGCGGGCAGTTTCAGCTTCGGCCGGCTGGGCGAAGCGAGAAAGGACGGCAGGGGCTCTGCCATTTTGCTCGAGCTAGTCTTCCTTGAAGCCGATCGCCCTGATGATCGTGCTCCACCTCGCCTGCTCCTCGGAGAGGAAGGCGGCGTACTCCGCCGGCGTCGACGGGAAAGCGATCCCGCTCACCTTGGCGAACTGATCGAGAAGGGCCGGCGAGCGCAGCGCCGCGACCGCCGCGTCGTGAATCCTCTTGAGGACGGCGGGCGGCGTCGCGGCCGGCGCCACCAGCCCGTACCAGTTGTCGGAGATCACCTTCGGGTAACCCACTTCGGCGGTGGTCGGGACATCGGGCAACGACGGCGCGCGCCTCGCGCTCGTCACTGCGAGCGCCCTGAACTTGCCCGACTGGATGTGCGGAAGCACCACCGGAATATCGAAGATCCCCATGTTGACCTGCCCGCCCAGCAGGTCGCTCACCGCGGGCGCGGCGCCCTTGTACGGGACGTGCAAGAGATCGACGCGCGCTTCGGCCTTGAGCAGCTCGCAGGCGAGATGCGTGATGCCTCCCGCGCCCGCGGAGCCGAAGTTGATCTTCCCGGGGTTCGCCCTTGCGTAGGCGATCAGCTCGGCGAGGCTATTCACCGGGAGCGAAGGATTCACCACCACGACCTCGGGCACCTTCACCACCGTGGTGATGAACGCGAGATCCTTGTTCGGGTTGAAGGGCATCTTGGAGAGCGCGTACGGCGCCATCGATACCGAGCCCTGGTTGTTGAAGCCGAGGGTGTAGCCGTCCGGCGAGGCCTTGGCGACCGCGTCGATGCCGAGCACGCCGCCCACCCCGCTCTTGTTCTCGACGATGACCGTCTGGCCAAGACCGGCGCTCAAGGCCTGAGCGAAGGTCCGCCCGAAAATATCCGCCGGGCCTCCGGCCGGAAACCCTACGATCAGGCGCACGGGCTTGGACGGGTAGGATTGCGCAAGCGCAGTGCCGGGTAACAGGCATTGGACCGCCGCGAGCGCGAGCGCGGCGACTGGATTCCTCATCGGACGTTCTCCTCCGGGTCCTGTCATAGCTGTGATTCGACAAGGGCTACCCGCGCAAGCATACAATATGGAGGAGGCTCGCGCCGCGGTTGCGCGGGCGCCCTCGCTGAACACCGAACGGGACCCGGATATGAATGGCCAATCCAGAAGTAAATGCCGTGGCGCAGCCGCGATGTTGCTCGCATTGGGCATGTCGATCGCGCCGCACGCCGCGGCGCAGCCGGTCGGCTCAACGGACGTCGGCAGTTTCTACGCTTTCGGAGGCTTGGCCTTGTTCGGTCCCGACTCGAACGGCCAGCTCCAGGGCGAGCGTGGGGGCGCGGGCGTCATCGCGGGCGGCGGCTTCAGATCGTCGCGGCTCCTCTCTTTCGAACTCGGCGTCCTCGGCGCGGGGTACAGACTCGATACGCCCGCGAGCGTGAGCGCCCAGATTCCGGCGGGAACGAATTTCAGGTCGAACATCAGTACGGGAGGCTTGAACCTCGCCGTCAAATTCCACTTCACCCAGGATCGCGTCGATCCTTACTTCGGTGCCGGAGTCGGGGTCTACTCGACGGATTTCAGGACGACGAGCGAGGCTCCCGGCTGTCAGCACCATTGCGCCGACACCGGTCCCAGGGTCACCTCGAGCTCAAGCGACCCGGGCTATCACGCCCTCGTCGGCGTGGACTACCACGTGACGCAGAAGAACGTGATCGGCGCCGAATTCCGCCATCTCTGGCTCAACGCGAGCTTCGACGACATCGGCCTGGGGAAAGTGAAAGCGGGCGGCAGCCTGTTGTGGCTGGGCTATCGCCGCTATTTCTGATTTCCGCCACCCGCGCGGAACCCGGCTCAGTCGTCGTCGCCATCCCGCTTCACGATCCCGGCCGCGAACCAGGCGCCGGCCGGATTGCGGATGAGGAGCACCGGGCTGTCGCAGACCGCCGGCGGCGCCGGATCCAGTACATCATCGATCCGGAAATCGCCGTTGAGCTCGAGCGGGACGAGGCCCGTGTTGTGCAATACGGGGTTGGCAACCTCGCAAAGCAGCGTGGCGCGCACGCTCTGGCCCGCGTTGGTGCCGATGCCATTGCCGCCCGCGAGCAGCAGGCCGCGTCCTCTGACCCTGATGCTGCCGTCCGCCTTCACGTCGGCCCTGAGATCGGCGATCGTCCAGAGCTGGCCCGGAGGTTGAACTCCACGGACGATGTTCCGGTTCACGCTCTCGACAATCTGCGCCGTCGCCAGCGTCGGGGCGACCGCCACGCCGGACGAGACGGGGATGACCCCGATTCCGCCCTTGAATTTCACGAGAGAGTCGTCCGCCGCCGCCGAAAGCGGACAAACGATCCCGAAGAACAGCACCCAAGCCGACATCTTCTTCAACATGGCAAGTCCTCCTTCTTTGAATGAAAAGCGAACGGGACAGGCTCCCGTATACATCGGCTAAAGGCGTCTTATTCCGGCTCAGGCATACAATGTCCCACACGGCGCACGAGCGCGATCGATTTGCGGAGGGACTCGATGAGCACGCAACAGACCCGGAACCGGGGCGCAACCAAGGCGGGAGACGGCCGCTTTCTTTTCGACTTCGCCGAGCTTGCGCGAATGCCCGTCGGCGAGGGCTATTCCACCGCCGAAGGGCCGGTGGTCGAAGGCGAGCGCATGCAGGTCGGACTGATCACCATCAGGCGCGGCACCGCGTCCCGTCCGCATTCGCACCCGAACGAACAGTGGAGCTACGTGCTGAAAGGCAGGGCGCGCGTCTCGGTGGCCGGCCAGCCCGAGACCGTCGCCTCACCCGGCATGCTGATCTACGCTCCCTCCAACGTCGTGCACTCGGTCGAGGCGCTTCCCGAAGAAGACCTGGTGTTCTTCACCGTGAAGGACCTCTCGCACGGCATCGTCGGCACGCCCGCTGGCTAGGGAAGGCTCCCTTTCAGCCGGCTCCGCGCAGGCGCACGTTGGTTTTCCTGCTGATGACGAAGTGGTGCGGATCCATTTTCTGCTCGGTCGCGGCGATGCGATACTCCTCCTCGGGCTGCCGGCCGGGAGCCTTGACGGTACAGGATACGAGCTTGCCCTCGGCGTTGAGCTGCGAGAGCTCGAGCCCCATGCGTTGCACGCCGACACCGAGCTTCGCCGCGAGGGTCTTGATGCGCCACGCGGTGGGGTTGGACGTCATGAAAGCGAGCACGCTCTCGCGCAAGGACAGGCTTGCCATGGCTCCTCCTTACTTGTCCCACTTGGCCATGTCGGCCAGCTCGACCTTGTAGCCGATGTTCTGCGGGCCCGCGGCCGCACTGGCCGCCTTCTCCGCCTTGCGGAAGGTCTCGGCGAGCTGGAGGCTGAGCTTTGCGAGCTCTCCCGGATCGGGCTTGATCACCGCGGTGTTGTCGGCCCTGAGGAAAGCCCGGCCGACCAATTCGACATAAATCCGCGACGCCAGGTCCTGGAGGCCGGCGTTCGCTGCGAGCTGCGTGGGGGAAGCCATGAATGCCGCCTTGAGGGGGAGATGACACATACTACGCCTAACGCGAGGCGGACAAGCGAATTTCCCTCGTCCGCCCCCGTGGATCACATGGAATCGGGGGCGCCAGGAGGCCGCACATGGACACCGAATCGAAATGGAAGCACCGCGGCGTTCGCGTCGTGCATGCGAACGAGCTCGACATCAACACCGCGCAGACGCCCGGCATGAACCGCGCCGCGGCGATCACCAACGCGCGCGCGGGAGCGGAGAAGCTCTGGGCTGGGACAGTCGTCATCCATCCCAGGGCGAAGACCGGCGCGCACCACCACGGGCCGGTCGAGAGCGTGATCTACGTCGTCAGCGGCCGCGCGCGCATGCGCTGGGGCGACAAGCTCGAATTCGTCGCCGAAGCGGGGCCGGGCGACTTCATCTACGTGCCGCCCTACGTCCCGCACCAGGAGATCAACGCGAGCGAAGATCAGCCGCTCTCATGCGTGCTCGTCCGGAGCGGCCAGGAGCCCGTGGTCGTGAACCTCGACATTCCGGTGGTCGAGAAGCCGGAGGAGGTGCATTGGGTGGACAACATCCACCCGGCGCCGAAAGCGCGTTAGCGAAACGCCCTCAAGCCCGGGGGCAGTCAACCCCCCAGCATGCGCACGACCTCGTCGGCCGTGCGCACGCGCGCCATGCGCGGGAAGACGCGCCGCATGAATTGCGCGTGATTGTCTTCCTCGGGCGAAGTGCAGGCGTCGCTGACGACGACGAGGTGGTAATCCAGGTCGCGAGCCGCGTAGGCGGTGCTCGCCACGCCGACGTCGGTCGACCCGCCCGAGATCACGAGCGTATCGATATTGCGGCTGCGGAGCGCGAGGTCCAGATAAGTCTGGTGAAACGCGCTCCAGCGGAACTTGGGGATCATGTAGTCCAGCGGCTGCGGTTTCAGCTCGTCGATCACCTGGGCCTCCCAGGTGCCCGCGGCGACCACGGGCTTCGATTCGCTCGGGCGCCCCGCGGGAATCGGCCGCAGGCGGTTGTCGGTGTCGGTGACGAGGTGAGCGGTAGTCGCGTTGTCCGCTCGGTGGTGGGCGGCGGCGTACATCACGACGATGCCCGAGCGCCGCGCTGCGTCCAGCAACCGCACGGCCGCGGCGATCACCGGCGAGTAGCGCGACTTCGTCGCCGCGTCGTTCTTCTTCACGTGCCCGTTCAGCATGTCGAAGAAAAGGAGCGCGGTGCGCGCCGGGTCCAGGCGTTCGATCACTCCAGCCTCGTGTTTTTCGAAAAATCGTAATCGACGGAGGTTGCGCTCTCGAATTCCCAGCGCACCCGGTCTTCGCCCGGCCAGGCGCCCGAGAAGACGTCGGCGAGAAATCGGGTCAGCAGGACCCAGGCTTCCTTCGCCTCTTTCGCGCGGTAGCGCCCCGGCATGGTGTCGTTCAGCCAGCCGTGCGGCATGCCGGCGAAGAGCTTCATGCGGTAGCTGCGGCGGCCCGACTCGAGCGCGTCGCGCACGCGGCGCACGTCCTCGAGCGAGATCGTGTGATCACGCTCGCCGTAGACGAAGAGCGCCGGCGCCTGAAGCGAGCGCATCATGTCCGGCATCGGCGTCGGCTGCAGCTCGGTGACCTGCCAGTCGCGTTGCTGCGAGCCCCCGTAGAAGACGACGCATGCCGCGACATCGTGCCTCCGGCTGCCGACCACGATCGGATAGCGCCCGCTCTGGCACACGCCCATGAGCGCGATGCGCCCCGACGCGACGCGCGGGTGCGCCTTCGTAAAATCGAGCGCGGCGTCGATCACCGCCGCGACCTCCGCGTCGGGCAGGACCACACGCGCCTCGCCGCTCCTCAGCGCTGCCACGTCGCCCTTCCAGCGCGAGAAAAGATCGGGCGCGAGCGCGACGTAGCCGTCGTGCGCGAGACGTGCGGCGAGGTCGAGCGTGTGCTGCACGAGGCCGTAGCGCTCGTGCAGGACGACGACCGCACCCGCGGGTGCCGTCTCGCGCGGCAAATAGAGAACGCCTTCACAGTCCCCGCCGAAGCGCACCCGCTGGGATTCCCGGGTCATCCTATTTTTGCCCTTTCAGGAAGAGCGTCTGCCAGCGCTTTTCCCAGGTGTCCCACTCGTCCACGACCGGCGCCAGGTCGACGATTCGGAAATTGCGCTGATCGAACGAGCTCTCGACCTTGCGATTCACCGGCACGCGGCTTGCGGCCATGATGAAGCGCTGGCCCTCGGGCGACAGCACGAAATCCGCGAAGAGGAGCGCCGCGTGCGGGTGCGGCGCCTGCTTCGCCACGCCGATGCCGTCGGCCCGGCCGAATGCGGGCGGCAGCGGCTTCCAGTCGATCGGCGCTCCCCGCTCCTTCAGCTTGTCCACCGCCTGATTGTAGAGCGTCAGCACCACCGGGATCTCGCCGGCGGCGACGAGCTCGGTCATGAGCGTGTGGCCGCTGCGGATCTGCGGCTTCATCGCCGCCAGCTTCCGGAAATAGGCGAGGCCTTTTTCCTCGCCCATCGCCTTCGCCACCGCCGCGAACCAGATGATGTCGGAGGCCTCGATCCCGAAATTGCCGCTCCATCTCGGCTCCAGGAGCTCTTCATAAGTCTTGGGAACGTCCTCCGGCTTGACGAGCTTCGTGTTGTAGCCCATGACGAAGAAGAGCAGATTGTCCGGCGCGTAATGGCCGTGGCGCGGGAAGGCCTCCGGCGGAATGTCGCCGAACGCGGGGCTCCAGAATTTATCGAGGAGCGCTTCGCGGTGCAGGATCTCCATGCCGTGCCCGCTGCCCTCGTAGACGTCGACCGCCGATTTCCCCGCGCGCGCCTCGGCGAGCGCGCGCTGCACCAGCTTCTGGTTGATGCCGCGCCACATCCTCACCTTGACGCCGTATTTTTCCTCGAACGCCGCGATAATCGGGCTCGCGTCTTCCGGCGTCATGGTGGTGTAGAGCGTGAGGCCGCCTTCTTTTTTTGCTTGCGAGACGAGGCGCTGCGCGCGGTCCGCGCCCTGGTAGAGATAGATCTCCCGGTTGGCCGCCTGCCTGTCTTGCGCACGCGCACCCGGCACTGCGAACGGGGCGAGCGCGGAGATCAGGACAAGGCTGAAAAGTATGACGCGCAAGATGGTACGCCAGGCAGTTTTCCGGATAAAGATAGTTGTAGCTCGCGTGAGGCTACTGCTCGAGCCTCTAACATAACAACCGGGCCCGTTTCTGGAAAGATGCGTCTATACTGATGCTGCAGTTTCGCGATACCGAATCCGATCGTCCACACGGAGGAGCACCCGATGAACACCCTGTCCCGACACTGGCGGCTCGCGCTCGCAGCCGCCGCCGGCCTCTCGATTGCCGCGCACGCCGCCGACCCGATCAAGATCGGCATCAGCATCGCGCAATCGCCCCCCGGCTCGGTGGTGCAGGGCACGCAGGTCAAGGACGGCCTGGAGATCATCAAGGACCATGTGAACAAGGCGGGCGGCGTCCTCGGCCGGACAATCGAGCTCGTCTACGAGGACAACCAGGGCGTCCCCGAGAAAGGCCGCGCGGCCACGGAAAAGCTGATCACGCGCGACAAGGTCGTCGCCGTCACCGGCGGCCACCAGAGCTCGGTGTGCCTGGCCGAGATCGAGGTGGCGAAGCGCTACAACGTCCCCTACGTGAACACCAACTGCTGGTCCGACGACGTGCGCAAGAAGGAATATCCCCAGGTGTTCAACCCGGGCAACTACAACTCGCGGGTCGGCCTGGCCATGGCGGAAACCATCGCCGCCATGGGCGTGAAGCGCGTGATCGCGTTCGTCGAGAACACCGACTACGGCATCGGGCAGGCCAAGGCGGTCGCCGAAGCGCTGAAGCAGAAGGCGCCGAACGTCGAGTACAAGTACGAGACGCTCGACCGCGCGGGCAAGGACTTCACGCCCGCGGTGCTGCCGCTCCGCGCCGATCCGCCGGACATGATCCTCACGATGCTGCTGCCGCCCGCAGCGTACATCGTCATGAACCAGCTCTACGAGCAGGGCGTCGCGCCCTCGGCGAAGACCTGGCTCTACGACGGCGCCGGCATCGCCGACTATCCCGATTTCTGGCAGAACGTGAAGGAAGCCGGGAAATACATGCTCGAGTTCGGGCTGTACCACCCGCAGATGAAAACCCCCAAGCTGGGGCTGGAGGTGGCGAAGACCTATCAGCAGCGCACCAAGAACGAGCCGAACCGGCTCATCTTCCAGGCTGCCGATTCGCTCTTGCTGATCGTCGACGCGATCAAGCAGGCGAAAGGCACCGATCCGAACGCCCTGATCAAGGCGCTCGAAACCATGAAATTCGAGGGCGTGCGCGGGGAGTTCCGGTTCTCGAAGGAACCCGGCTACAAGTTCCACCAGTGGGTGGACATCCCCTACGTGAACTTCCAGCTCACCGAGGTCAACCAGCCGGTGAGCAAGAGCCTGCTGGTCCAGGCGCCCGGGATCCCGCTCGCGGTCGGCAAACTGCAGAAGCCGGTGAAGTAGCGTCCGCGTAACGCACCCTCCCGGTGCGCGCCGGGGGGTTTCCTTTCGGTGCGGCTCGCTCCGCCATGCTCAACGTTGATCTCTTCATCAACGGCCTGATCATCGGCCTGTTCTACGCGCTGATGGCGGTCGGCCTCACGCTCGTCTTCGGCATCCTGAAGGTGGTCAACTTCGCCCACGGCGAGTTCTACATGGTGGGCGCGTACACCTACACGCTCGCCGCGTTCAAGCTCGGCTTCGATCCCTGGCTCGCGCTGCCGCTCGCGCTCGCCGCCGGCGCTGCTGCCGGCTGGCTCACCGAGCGCGCGCTCATGCGCCCGCTCTACGCCGGCTACTCGTCCTGGGGCCTGATGCGCGACGAGTACGCGGTGGTGGTGACTTTCGCGCTGTCGCTCCTGCTCATCAATCTCGTCGACAAGGTGGTCGGGCCGTACCCGCAGCGCGGACCGGCCCTCCTCGACATCCCGCGCATGGCGCTCGGGCCGATCATGCTCTCCGGCCAGAAGCTGGTCGCGACCGGAGTGTCGCTCGCGACGATCGCTGGCCTCGCGCTGTTCCTGCGCTATTCGTTCTGGGGCCGGCAGATCCGGGCGGTCGCGCAGAACCGCCTCGGCGCATCCCTCGCGGGCATAGATACGACGCGCGCGTCGAGCCTCGTGTTCGCGCTCTCGGGCGCGCTCGCGGCGCTCTCGGGCGCGCTGCTCGCGCCCATCATCAACGCCTCGCCCGACGTCGGCGCCTTCCCCGCGATCAAGTCCTACGTCATCGTCGTGCTCGGCGGCATGGGCTCGATGCCCGGGAGCATCGCCGCGAGCCTCGCGCTCGGGGTGCTGGAGAGCTTCGGCGCGGTCTACATTTCCTACGATTACCGCGACACCTTCGGCCTCGCGATCCTCATGCTCGTGCTGATCTTCCGCCCGCAAGGCCTGTTCGGCGAGCGCGGCCGCGAGGTGTGATGGACAGCTCCGCGCGGCGCATGGCGGTCGAGTTCCGGCTCTCGCTCGGCCTGCTCGCGCTCATCGCGCTCGCGCCGCTCGCGATCGACAACCCGTACTGGCAGGGCGTCTTGATCGTCTCGATGTACTTCGCGCTGCTCGCCGCCGCCTGGAATCTGCTCGCCGGCTACACCGGCCAGTTCTCCATGGCGCCTGCCTGCTTCGCCATGATCGGCGCCTACACCACGGGGCTGCTCGCCTACCAGTGGAAGATCGCGCCGTCCCTCGGCATTCCCGCCTCCATCCTCGCCGCCGGCGCGATCGGCGCGATCCTCGGGCTCATCGTGCTGCGCCTGCGCGGGCCGTATCTCGCGCTCACCACGCTCTCGTTCGCCGAGATCATGCGGCTGGCGATCGGCAATTCCTACGGCTTCACCCGCGGCGACCTGGGCCTCAACGTGCCCGGCCTCCTCGAGAGCCGGCTCGCCTGGTATTACGTTTTCGTGGCGGTGCTCGCCGCTGCTCAAGGCGCTCTGTACCTGCTGTTGCGCTCGCGCGCCGGATTGTTCCTGCAGGCGATCCGCGACGACGAGGTCGCCGCCGCCAGCCGCGGCGTGGACGTGGTGCTGTGGAAGACCGTCGCCTTCACCCTGAGCACCGCCCTGAGCGGCCTCGCGGGGGCGCTGTACGCGCACTTCAGTCAGCTGGTGAGCCCGGAGCTCGGGTTGATCTCGCAGACGGGCCTGGTGATCTGCATGGTCGTGATCGGCGGAATCGGCAGCCTCGTCGGCCCGCTCGCCGGAGCGCTGCTCGTCTACGTCAGCTCGGAGATGCTGCGCGAGGTGGGTGGGATACAGCTCATCGTGTTCGCGCTGCTGGTGATCCTGATCGCACGCTTCTTCCGCGAAGGGCTGTGGGGACTCGCGCGGCGTCTTCTCAGAAAGGCGGCGGCATGAGCTGCCTCGCCGCCTCCAAGATCTCGCGGGCCTTCGGCGGCCTGCGCGCCGTCGACCGCGTGAGCTTCGCCGTCGGCCGCGGCGAGCTGGTCGGCCTGATCGGGCCGAACGGCTCGGGCAAGACGACACTGCTCAACATTCTTTCCGGACATCAGCGACCCGACGCGGGAATAGTGCTGCTCGAGGGCAAACCGATCCAGAATCTCAAGCCCGAGCGCATCGCCGTGCGCGGCCTGCAGCGGATGTTTCAGCTCACGCGCGTGTTCCGCCGCATGAGCGCGCTCGACAACCTCATGACGGCAGGCCGTGCCCTCGGCCTCGCGCACGCCCAGGCGCTGTCGCGCGCAGGGCGGCTGCTCGAGGAGCTGACGCTCGCGCGCGTGCGCGACCTGGACGCGGGCCAGCTCTCCGGCGGGCAGCAGAAGCTGCTCGAGTTCGGCTGCTGCTTCATGTCGACGCCGAAGATCGCGCTGCTCGACGAGCCCTTCGCCGCAGTGCACCCGGCCATGAAAGAGACGATGGCCCGTTTCATCCGGGCGCGCCACGCCGACGGGCAGACGTTCCTCGTCGTCAGCCACGACATGCCCGCGATCGTCGAGCTCTGCCCGCGCACGATCTGCATGAACGCCGGCGCCGTCATCGCCGACGGCGCGACGCGCACGGTGCTGAACGAGCGCTCGGTGATCGAGGCGTATCTCGGCGGGGAGGAGGCGGCATGAGCACTTTGCTCGAAATGTCCGGCGTCACCGCCGGCTACGCCGCCGACATCGACGTCCTGCGCAACGTCACGCTCGCCGTGGAGACCGGAAGCATCACCGGCCTCATCGGCCTGAACGGTTCCGGCAAGTCCACGCTGATGAAGACGATCTGCGGTTTTCTGCGCCCGAAGGCGGGAGCCGTCCGTTACGACGGCGCCGACGTGACCGGCATCGCCCCGCACCGGCTCATCGATCACGGCATCGGGTACATCCCGCAGGAGTCGAGCCTGTTTCCCTACATGAGCGTGGCCGACAACCTGCGCCTGCCGCTCGAGCACCTGGCGCGCGCGCACGCGCAGCAGCTCGACGTCCAGGCGTGCTTCGACGAGATGCTGGTGCACTTCCCCGTGATCCGGGAGAGGCTGCACGCCCAGGCGGGCGATCTCTCCGGCGGCCAGCAGAAAATGGTCGAGTTCGCCAAGGCCTACGTGGCGCGCCCGAGGCTATGCCTCGTCGACGAGCCGAGCATCGGCCTCGCGCCCAAGGTCGCCGCCGAGGTGTATCGCTGGATCGACCTGTTCACCGCGCAGGGAATGACCATCCTGCTGGTGGACCACAACGTGCGCCGCGTCGTGCAGATGTCCGAGTACATCTACGTGCTGAGCCTGGGCGAGGTGACCGCGCAGGGAAGGCGCGAGGACTTCGAAGGCGACCTGCACGAGCAGGTCAGGTCGTGGCTGGGGGTGAATTTCTAGGACGCGCAGGCCGCGCGCCTAAGCTTCGCCGAAGACCTCCAACGCGATGCGGTGCGCTTCGTTCGAGGCCGGAACGCCGCAGTACATCGCCACCAGCAGGAGCACTTCGCGAATCTCCGCCCGCGTGCAGCCGTTGGCGAGCGCGCCCTTCACGTGGATGCGGAATTCCTGCGGACGGTTGATCGCGGCGGTGATCCCGAGCATCGCGAGACTGCGCGACTTGTTCGGCAGCTCGGGGCGGCTCCATATGTCGCCGTAGACGTAGGCGTTGACGATGTGCTGCAGCGGCGCGCCGAATTCGCCCATCGATTGCATGCGCCTCTCGACGTCGCTGCCCCCGAAAATTTTCTTCCGAAGCTTGAGTCCGCGCTCGTAAAGCTCCCCGGTATCCATATCCGCGTCTCCCGATCGTGATTTGAACGGACTCATTGTACGGCGGCGCAGCTTGCGAAATCCCGGAATGTCCGGATACACTGCCTCGCGAGGATTCCCGGAGGCAGCATGCTGAAGCTCATCTGCGCCATCGCTCTTGCGGGCACCGCGGCGGCGGTATCGGCGCAGGATTACCCCCGCCATCCGGTGAAGCTCGTCGTGCCCTTCCCCGCCGGAGCCGGGCCCGACCAGGTCGCCCGCATCCTGAGCCAGCAGCTGCACGAATCCCTCGGCCAGCCTTTCGTCGTCGAGAACCGCTCGGGCGCGCTCGGCGCCCTGGGTGCCGCCGAAGTGGCGCGCAGCGCGCCCGACGGCTACACGATCCTCATCACCACCAACACCACGCAGGCGGCCAACGTCGCGCTGTTCAAGAACCTCCAGTACGATCCGGCGAAGGACTTCGCTCCGATCATCCGCCTGATCACGACCTCGATGATGCTGATGGTGCGCTCGGATTTTCCGGCGCAGAATCTTCGCGAATTCGTCGCCCACGCGCGGAGCGCGCCCGGCGGGCTGACGGCGGGCTACGGATCCGCCGGCACTCAGGTGTCGATCGCCAAGCTCAAGTCACTCGGCAGATTCTCCACCGTGGACGTGCCCTACAAGGGCGTGCCGCTCGCCGTCGCCGACACGCTGTCGGGCCAGGTCTCGTTCACCTTCGCGGACTTCGCGGTCGGACTCGCGCAGATCAAGGGCGGCAAGATGAAAAGCCTCGGCGTAACCTCGCTCGCGCGCACCCCGCTCGCGCCCGATATTCCGGCGATCGCCGAGGAGCTGCCCGGCTTCGAGACGATCCTGTGGTACGGCCTGGTGGGACCCGCCGGTATGCCGCGCAACGTGGTCAACAGACTCCACGACGCCGTCAACAAGAGCATCACCAAGCCGGACGTCAAAACGCGCCTCGGGATCATGGGACTCGACGTCGCACCCATGAACCCCGATCAGTTCGCGGACTACATCAAAAGCGAAATCGCCAAATGGTCGCGCGAAGCGAAGGAAGCGGGCATCCAGCCCGAGTGAGTCGCGCCGGACGCGCATGATCGACGCCGCCATCGTGGGCCTCGGCCGGTGGGGAAAAGGTTTTCTCGAATCGGTACAGGGCAGGAGCAGCCGAATCCGCTTCGTGCGCGGCGTGGACACCGTGCCCGATGTCGCGCGCGGTCTTGCCGCGCGGCACGGCTTCAAGCCCTCGACCGATCTCGCAGAAGCGCTCGCCGATCCCGCAGTGCAGGCGCTCGTCCTCGTCACGCCTCATTCGCTGCATCGCGAGCAGGTCGTCGCGTGCGCGCTCGCGGGAAAGCACGTCTTCTGCGAAAAGCCTCTCGCGCTGACCAAAACCGACGCGCAAATCATGATAGGCGCGTGCGCGCGCGCCGGCGTGGTGCTCGGCGTCGGGCACAACCGGCGCTTGTGGCCCTCGATGCAGACACTCGGGCGCGCGGTCGAGGGCGGCGAGCTCGGGCAGATCCTGCACCTCGAAGGCCACTTCAGCAACGAACACTCGAACAAGGTCTCCGGCGGCTGGCGGCTCTCTCCCGAGGAATCCCCGGGCGGCGGCATGACCGGAGCGGGCCTGCACGTCCTCGACGCATTCATCCGTCTGGCAGGACCGGTGCGGCGCGTGCATGCGCAGCTGCTAGCGCGCAAGCCCGCGCCTGCGCCGCTGGACACCGTCTCCGCGATCTACGAGTTCGCGAACGGCGCAAGCGGCCTCCTCGGCACCGTGCGGGCGACGCCGCAATACTGGAGAATCCACGTCTTCGGCGCGGACGGCTCGGCCGAGGCCCTCGGCGAAAACGAACTGGTGCTGCACGGCGCGGCGCCGCAGCGGCTCAGCCTCGAACCCGTCGACTCGCTGCGCGCGGAACTGGAAATGTTCGCCAACGCCATCGAAGCACGGGCCGCGTTCCCGATCTCCGCCGCGCAGATGCTGGCGACCGTGGCCGCGTTCGAAGCTACAATCAGATCCATCGAGTCCGATGCAACGGTAGTCCTCGATTGACCCTATTTGAATCCGCACATGACTGAACGCAAACGCGTCCCCACCAAGGCCTACCAGAATCCGGGCTTCCTCGAAAGCAAGGACGCCCGGGCGCTCCGCATCCTGTCGGAGTACCTCGAGCCCAAGAGCCGCTTCGACTACCACCGCGTCGACGACACCATCGTGTTCATGGGCTCGGCGCGCATCCAATCGCGCGAGGCCGCAGAGGAAATGCTGGGCAAGGCAAAGGCGGGCAAGAACCTGGAGCACGCGCAGATGGCGCTCAAGATGTCCGTTTACTACGAAGCCGCTCGCGAGCTCGCTTCGCGGCTCACGAAATGGTCCAAGGCGCTCGACCAGGAGGAGCGCCGCTTCGTCGTGTGCACCGGCGGCGGCCCGGGAATCATGGAGGCGGCGAACCGCGGCGCCGCCGAGGCAAAGGGCATGAACGTCGGCCTCACCATCTCCATCCCGGTGGAGGAATTCGACAACCGCTACGTCACGCGCGAGCTCGCCTTCCACTTCCACTACTTCTTCATGCGCAAGTTCTGGTTCGCCTACCTCGCGAAGGCGGTGATCGTATTTCCGGGCGGCTACGGGACGCTCGACGAGCTGTTCGAGCTCTTGACGCTGGTGCAGACGCGGAAGATGAAAAAGCCCATGCCGATCGTGCTCTTCGGCACCGAATACTGGAGGCAGATCATCGACTTCGATGCACTGGCGCGCTACGGCACCATCGATGCCGAGGATATCGAGCTCATGCACCGCACCGACTCGGTCGACGACGCGTACGACTGGATCGTTGCGCAGCTCGCCGAGAAGGCGCTCGGGCAGCCGGGGGCGACGTTGTAGTCCCCGCCGCGGCTCACTTCCCGAGCGCGGCTTCGACCGCCTTGTGCAGGCGTTCCAATCCGAAGGAGACGTCCTCCACGGCGCCGTTGACGAAAAACGCGGGCGTGGACCGCACGCCGCTCTTCGCGCCCCCGTCGATGTGCTCGTGCACCCGCTGCAGGTAAACGTGCTCCTTCATCTCGTAGTCGTAGCGATCCAGGTCCAGCTCGGCCTGCAACGCGTACTGCCTAAGGCTCGCGGCCTTCAGGTGCAGCTGGTGCTCGAAGAGGAGATCGTGCATCCGCCAGAATTTGTGCTGCGCGCCGGCCGCCTCGGCGGCCTCGGCCGCGAGCTCGGCGTGAGGATGCACTTCCACGAGCGGGAATTGCCGGAACACGAAGCGCATCTGGTCTCCGAAGTGCTTGAGCAGCATTTTCACGGCGGGATAAGCCTGGCCGCAAGACGGGCACTCGAAATCCCCGTATTCGACGACGGTCACTTTCGCCGCCGCCGGCCCCAGGAAGTGATCGGTGTGATTGACCGGGACGGCGAGCGTAAATGGTTGAGGTCGTTGCATCGCGTTTAGCCCTTCAGCGCGTGCGCCCGCGCATCGATGCCGGGTGGCCGGGCAACTGGAGCGATCTTCCGGTGTTTACGATCTGGTCGCCGTCCACGCGCAGGATAGAGATGTCCTGGTCGATGAAGTTTCCGACATAGATATAGCGCCCGTCGTCGCTGAAAACCACGCCTTCGGGCAGGCCGCGCACCTCGACTTCGTTGGTGCGCGTCACTTTTTTGCCGTCGATCTTCAGCGCAACCACCAGGGCGTTGCGGTTGTAGAAGAAGGCGCTCTTCGAGGCGTTGGTTCCTCTGAGCAGCACCGCCACCGCGAGCCTGCCCGTCGGGCTGATGGCGAAGCCTTCGGGCGCATCGCCCACCACGACCTTGTCGATCACGCGCGGCGGGGTGGCCTCGAGGTCGATCACGCTCACCGTGTCCACGTGGCCGTCGGCAGCGCCGCTGTTGCCGTTGTCCGCGGTCAGCGCGAGCTTGCCGTCCGGCGTCACGTCGACGTTGTACGGCCACAGGCCGGCGGGGACGTCCTGCTTGTTGTAGCTGACCTTCTCGCCGTTCACTTCGAGGAAGGCGATCTTGTGCCCCGGGAACTTCGCCGCGAGCGCGCGCCTGCCGTCGGGCGTGAACACGACGTGCGCGACCTGCTCGCCGATCGTCACGGTGTCGATCAGCTCGACCTTCTTCCCGGAAATGCGCAGCACGCTGATCGAGCCGTCGGCGCGATTCGCGACGAGCGCGAGGTTGCCCGCGCGGTTGATCGACATGCCCGAAGGCTGCTTGCCGGCGGCGATCGTGTCGATCAGCTTGGGCGGATTGGCGGTGAGGTCGATGATCCAGATCCGGTTGTCGGGCACCTGCTTCCAGGCCCCGCCTTCCTGGACGACGTTCATCGAGTTGGCGACGAGCGCGAGGCTCTCGTCCGGCGTGATGGCGAGATTGACGGGCGGGCCGACGATCGTGTTCGCGAGCGGCAGCACGACGAGCGTCCTCGGCGCGAGAGGGTCGGTACCGACGTCGAAGATCGCGACCGAATCGCGTCCGGGCGGACCGATCACGGCCTTTCCGGACTCGTCCCAGCTCTGTTTTTCGTCGAGGCCGACGATCATCAGCTCGCGCTTTCCCGCTGCCGGCGGATTCATCGCGGCGCAGCCCGCGAGGGCGACAAGGCTCGCGGCGAGCAGGGTTTTGAAGGGATTCAATGCGGAAACATCGGCGGACATGGTCTCCCTTTCTTGCGAACTGGAATCACGCCATGGTACTCCGCAGTCAGTTCGCGCGGGTAAACTTCTGCGCCCGGTAGGAGTGTATCGCGGCGCTCGAAGAGGGAAAGGGAAGCCTCTTCCGGGTCGTCCCGCCCGCGGCCTCGGGGTCGTGACAGTCGCGTTGGGCTGCATCGGTCCTTGAATCCGGCGAAAGCGCGCGGTATTATAACGATCGTTATAACTGAAAGCTTCGTCATGGCCGCCCTCAAGCTTACGCGAATCGGCAACTCCGTCGGCGTGATCCTGCCGAAGGAGATGCTCGCGCGCCTGAAGGTCGACAAGGGCGACACGCTGCACGTCACCGACACGCCCGACGGCCTTCGGCTGACGCCTCACGATCCCCGTTTCGCGGCGCAGATGAAACACGTGCGGCGCATCGCCAGGAAGCGCCGCACCGTGCTGCGCGAGCTGGCGAAGTGAGGAAGTGGGTCTGGATCGAGCGCTCCGTCATTCTCGCCGCGCACGACGAGCAGCTCGCCGAGCACGGCGGCAGCCCCGGCATCCGCGATGCGGGCCTGCTCGATTCGGCCCTCGCGCGCCCGCTGAACCGGGCCGCCTACGGCAAACCCGACGCCGCCGAGCTCGCCGCCGCTTATGCCTATGGCCTCGCGACGAACCATCCTTTCGTGGACGGCAACAAGCGCGTAGCGTTCATCGCCCTCGAGCTTTTCCTCGCGCTGAACGGGTACCGGCTCGCCATTGACGACGTCAATTGCGCGATGTGCATGCTCGCGGTCGCCGCAGGAACGATGAAGGAGACGGCGCTCACCGATTGGACCCGCCGTCACAGCAAGCGGCGGCGGTAGTCCCGAATAGGCATCCGCGGGCGACAAGCCTTTTTCGCGCTGCAGGAAGGTGACGTCTCCAGCGTCGCCTCCTTCAGCGCCGCATCAGCCCCGCCCTTCCGCGTACAATGCGCGCCTTGCGAATCGAACGGACATGATCCGCCTCTCCCAAGTCACGCTCCGCCGCGGCGCTAAAGCGCTGCTCGAGGGCGCCGACGTCGCGCTCAATCCCGGCGACAAGATCGGCCTGATCGGCGCGAACGGCTCGGGGAAGTCGAGCCTCTTTGCGCTCCTGCGCGGCGAGCTGCACGCCGACAAGGGCGAGGTCGATTACCCGGCGCGCTGGCGCGTCGCCTACGTCGCGCAGGAGACGCCCGCGCTCGAGCGCCCCGCGCTCGAATACGCGATCGACGGCGATGCGACGCTGCGCCGGCTCGAACGCGAGCTCGCCGCAGCCGGAGCCGCCGATGACGGCCACCGGATCGGCGAGCTCCACGCCGCGATGGGCGACGCCGACGCCTACACGGTGCGCTCGCGCGCGGAGCAGCTCCTGCACGGCCTGGGCTTCTCGCACGAGCAGATGGGCGAGCCCGTGGCGAGCTTCTCCGGCGGCTGGCGCATGCGTCTGAATCTCGCGCAGGCGCTGATGTGTCCCTCGGACCTCCTGCTGCTGGATGAGCCGACCAACCATCTCGACCTCGACGCCATCCTCTGGCTCGAGGAGTGGCTCAAGCGCTATGGCGGGACGCTCCTCGTCGTTTCGCACGACCGCGATTTCCTGGACGGCGTGGTGGACGTGGTCGCGCACATCGATGCGAAGAAGCTCAGGCGCTACTCGGGCAACTACTCGAGCTTCGAGCGCCAGCGCGCGGCCGCGGTGGTGCTCGCTGCGGCGCAGTACGAGAAGCAGCAGCGTGAGCGCGAGCACTTGGAATCCTTCATCAACCGCTTCAGGGCGAAGGCCACCAAGGCGAAGCAGGCGCAAAGCCGCATGAAGATGCTCGCGAAGATGGAGGAGCTCGCGCCCTTGCACGTCTCCGCGCCCTTCTCCTTCGAGTTTCGCGAGCCGCTGAAGGCGCCCGATCCGCTCCTGGTGCTGGAAGACGCGGACGCCGGCTACAAAATGGAAAACGCGCCGGACAAGACCGTCGTGCGCAATATCAATTTCTCGCTGCAGGGCGGCCAGCGCTACGGCCTGCTCGGCATCAACGGCGCGGGGAAATCGACGCTCATCAAGACCATCGCCGGAGAGCTCGCGCCGCTCGCCGGCAAGGCGATCTTCAACAAGGGGCTCGCGGTCGGCTATTTCGCGCAGCATCAGATCGAGATGCTGCGCCACGACGAATCGCCGCTCTGGCACCTCTCGCGCATCGCACGGAACACGCGCGAGCAGGAGCTGCGCAACTATCTCGGGAGCTTCAACTTCGCCGGCGACATGGCGACGACTTCGATCGCAACCTTCTCCGGCGGCGAGAAGGCGCGGCTCGCCCTCGCGCTCATCGTGTGGCTGCGCCCCAACCTGCTGCTGCTCGACGAGCCGACCAACCACCTCGACCTGGAGACGCGCGAGGCGCTGACCGTCGCCCTGGCCCAGTTCGAGGGCACGCTCGTGCTCGTCTCGCACGACCGGCACCTCCTGCGCGCCACCACCGACCAGTTCCTCATCGTCGCCGAGGGCCGCCTCGCGCCTTTCGACGGCGACCTCGAGGACTACCGCGACTGGCTGTTCAAGACCAAGCTCGCACCTGCGGAAGAAGCCGCGCCCTTGCCGGAAGCGAGGAAACCCGCCGTCACGGCGCCCCCGGCGGACCGGCGCAACCAGAAGCGCAAGGAAGCGGAAGCGCGCCAGCGCCAGTCCGCGGCGAGAAAGCCGATCGAGTCGCGCATCAAGCGGCTGGAAGAGAAAATGGCGAAGCTCAATGCACAGAAATCCGCGATCGACGCGCGGCTCGCCGACCCGGCGGCCTACGGCGAGGCGCAGAAGGAGGCGCTGAAGACGCTGATCCTCGACCAGGCTTACGTCGCGCGCGAGCTGGCGCAGCTCGAAGCCGACTGGCTGGAGCAGCAGCAAAAGCTGGAGCAGGTGACGGTTTAGCCGGAGGTCAATCCGCGGCGGAGCGGACCCTGCCCCGCAGCTTCTTGACTTCGCCGCGCCGCGTCTTCCCTTCGAGGCGCTTCCTCTGCGAGCTTCGCGTCGGCCGGGTCGGCCTGCGCTGCCGCTGAACGACGGCCGCGCGCGCCACCAGCTCGTGCAGACGCGCGAGCGCTTCTTCGCGGTTGCGCTCGAGGCTGCGGTGCTGCTGCGACTTGATGACGAGGACGCCCTCGCGCGTGATGCGCTGGTCGCGTGAGGCGAGAAGCCGCGACTTCATGTGCTCGGGGAGCGAAGAGGCACGGATGTCGAAGCGCAGATGCACGGCCGAGGACACCTTGTTGACGTTCTGGCCCCCTGCGCCTTGGGCGCGGATCGCAGTGAGCTCGATCTCGCTTTCGGGAATCGCGATCGCGGAGGAAGGGCTTGCCATGGCCTCTATTCTGCCTTTACCGGGCTGCGCAGCGGAAAAATCCTCGGCGCCAAGCGGCGGCTTGCGCGCCGCGTCCGCGTCCGTTAACCTGAATCGGCCTGCACGAGGTTCCCAGCAAGGAGAAGCCATGAACGAGGCTCAACACCCGCCCCGACTGCTGTTCCCGGCTCTCAGACCCCTCTACGTGTTCCTCGAGCCGCTGTCGTGGCTGCTCATCCGCTGTGCCTGCGGCTTGATTCTCGCCGTGCACGGCTGGGGCAAGATCGCCCGCGGCGCGGAGGCGATGGCGCCCGCGTTCGCGAAGCTGGGGTACGAGCACCCGATCGCTCTCGTCTATCTCCTCATCTTCGTCGAGTTCTTCGGCGGAATCGCCATCGCCGCCGGATTGTTCACGCGCTTCTTCGCGGCGGCGGTCGCGATCGAGATGGCGGTGATCACCTTCGTCCACTATTGGACCAACGGATTCTCCTGGCTCAACCGCGGCTACGAGTTCACCTTGCTGTGGGGGCTGGTCGCGCTCGCGATTCTCTGGCGCGGCGGCGGGCCCTACTCGCTCGACCGGAGAATCGGCGTCGAGCTGTAGCCCCCGCCGGCAGCCGGCTCGTGGGCGAGTGTCGCGACTATCGGTCGGCTACGGCGTGATTGCCGTGCCCATATCGCTCTGGATTTCGGCCTGCGACAGCGCGCGGTTGTACACCCGCACCTCGTCGATCAGCCCCTGGAAGAACTCTCCGTACGGGACATTGCCCCCGATGCGCAGCGGATTGCCGTTGGTCTCGACCGTACCGGTGCGCGGCGTGCTCGCCGCCT
>Ga0209647_1000960_pt1 | contig 25729 bp, 25 predicted proteins | sample GraSoi_2013_60cm_FD_185827 | JGI IMG/M metagenome (GOLD analysis project Ga0209647, IMG submission 185827) | Grasslands soil microbial communities from the Angelo Coastal Reserve, California, USA - Sample 9_17_2013_60cm (SPAdes) (version 2) | ecosystem: Environmental > Terrestrial > Soil >... | reverse complement strand
TTCAAGAGGAAACGTCCCAACCGTCGCAAACCGGCTCGACCTCTGAACCAAACACTTTGGCAACTACGTTGCTCTACAAATATGAAAAATCGCTAAAACACGCTGGGTAGCTTGACAACACCATAGGGGGGCGAGGCTCCCGAAAGACCGCAGCTGATTAGCAAAGGAACACCGTGTTTCGGGGCTGTCTCATGCGCAAGGCCGAAGCGCGTGCCGAGCCGGGCCCAGGATGCTCGATCGCCCTTCGCCTGGAACGACCTCTCCTCTCGCCCATTCGCCGTTTCGCCCGATCGCCCACTCGCCTATCTCCCTCGACAACCCTCACTTTCTCGCTATGTTCCTCGGCCTCGCGCCTGTCGCGCCATAGCGGAGCGAAGGCAGAAATGGAAGGGTGGCTGAGCGGTTGAAGGCACCTGACTCGAAATCAGGCGTACGGGAAACCGTACCGTGGGTTCAAATCCCACCCCTTCCGCCACGACGACAGACACTTATGCAAGTTTTCCGGTTGGATCAGCGATCTAGTTCGTCAGAGTCACTGCCAGAATACTGCCGATAAAATTCTCGTGATAAAATGCCGTTTCGGCCTCCGCCAGTCTACCACATCTATTGCGACGAAAGCCGGCAGACAGCGCAACGGTTCATGATCATCGCAGGAATCCGTCTTTTAGCCGTCAGAGAGGCCGGGGATCAAATCGATGTTCGATGATTACCGCAAGCTTTGGGCAATGCACGCCGAGCTAAAATGGAGAAAGGTATCTGGGAATAAACTCGCCGAGTACCAGCGGTTTCTAGATTATTTCCTTACACTAAACACGGCCGATCAGGTACATTTCAAATGTATCGTGCTAGACACGCACCACTTCGACCATCGCCGGTTCAATGCTGGAGACGCCGAAATCGGGTTCTACAAATTCTATTATCAATTGCTGCTGCATTGCTTCGGACGCGCCGATTGTACGTCCACGAACCCGGCAAGATTTATAGCATTTCTGGACGAACGAACCTCACCATTTAGCCTGGATGAGCTACGTCGAATTCTTAACAACGGCATGGCTTCCAATTTTGGTATTCGCTCCAGTCCTTTTGTCGCAGTAAAGCCGGTGGAATCAAGAACGAGTGTTTTTGTGCAAGTGGTGCCTTATCAGTTGAGTACCAGAATGTTTGAATGACAACAAGCCCTGCTTTTCCGCTGGGCAAGTCCCACGTTTGGCTCCTTTTTGGTCCTCTCTTGCCTCGTATGGCGCCCCGGCCCCCCTTAATCCGGAAATCTCTCGAAAACATTGTCCAATATCTGATAGGCCGCCGTTATCTCTTCGAGTTCGCTCTTGGCAAGCTTGATATTGATTTCGTGCCCGGTCGGCTTGAGTCGGGTGAGTCGGGCGAGCCGCTCCGAAAACCCCGCTTGGATTTCGCGAAGAAGCCTCTTTGCTCGCTCTGCCGATTCCAGGCTAAAAGGCGCCGGCAGTTCCACAAATTGCCCGGGATCGACACCGCTAAAGCGAGATTCGAATTCGCTTGCCGCTTGGGCGGCATCAAAAGCCGCGAGCCGGCGCCGGCGGGATTTTTGAAAAGCGGACCCTCGCGCCCGGTGATCCTGCAGCTCGCTGTAGCTAAGGAGTTCGGCCCGATCGGTGACGTCGATGCCGCTTCGTTGCCAGCGATAAACCGTATGAACCGATCGGCCCGTGGTTGCCGCAGCTTCTTTTATCGCAAGACTCGCCACTTTTTGCCTTCAAGTTGCATCAATGACCAAAGTTGCACCATCGAATTTTTCGATATTCACTCAGAAAAAGGGCCATGCTGGAACCGGCCAAGAAGGTGTTTTGATTTAAAAGAATCCCTAGTGAGAGGGTAGGGTATTGCCAATAGGCCCGCTAGCCGTAACGCGCCTAGGCCTGGCAGCGGCTTTGATTAGTCGGGACGGTCATCATAGCGGACAGGCTCAATCCTGGCGCCCTTAGACGTCGGGCGGGACCACCCACCAGCCGGGGACCGGATCAGGTGCACTCGGCAACGGTTCGTTATCGTTTGGCTTCGGATACCAAGAAGGCTCGGGCCCTTGCACATGATCTGGATTCATAACCAGCTGTCCGGTAAACCCACTTGCAACTCGGAGCCATCAGACATGGTAAGTAGTTTTTCGAACCGCCCCTTTGCGTCTCTGGCATGCTTCATGTTCTGCGCATCGACTATGGCGCTTTCGCCTGGATGTCGGATGGAACTGGGGCCAATGAAGATAGGCCTCGGCAAATCATCGATTTCTTTGATCGAACGAAACCGATCAACAAGTAGTTGGATCTGATGGTGAACCGAGTCGTCCAACAAGTTTCGTAAGGTCGCCTCGGCGGCTTCTTTCCGAGCTTGGCGGAACGCATCGCTGAACGCATTGAGGACCTGGCTCGATTCAATGCCCGCCTGTATCGCTGCCGACTTACTATCTTTGAGTCGAGATTGCAGGCCTTTCAGGTCCGAATTAGCGATGTCGAGGCTGGCCTGAAACTTTAGCAATTTACTAACTTTTTTTTCCTCTGTTAGTTCCTCTGTTAGTTCCTCTGTTAGGATTGTTTTTTCTACTAACAAGAGCCCATTAATTTTCTCTTGCTGGATCGCTGCCGCTTTTGTTAGTTCGTCTAACTCTGCGAGCCGCTCTGACAGCAGGCCTAGTTTCGTTTCGATTACCTGAACTGCGCTGGCCTTATCTAACGTCATATAATTAGTTGAAAATGTTAGCAGCTACTCAACCCAAGATGGAGCGAACCAAACCAGGACTCTGCTTGAGGCTGGAAAGCGGGCGAGTAGCTGCTAAATTGTTTAGGCTAAATCTTCGATTGGCGGCTGGTGCAGTTTTTTCCAAGTAGCCGCATCACTGAAGGCTTCGTACGCGTGGGTTTTTTGCACCCGCTGAATTGCGCGGACCGTTGCGATTTTTTTTATTGGGTCCGTCCCGGTCTTCAAGCTAGCTCGTAAGGTGGATTCGGCCGCCGAGAGCATGTTCAGACGATTTTGCAGTGAGGGCTCAGCGGTTAATCTGGCTTGCAACTCTGCCAGCATCGAAGGCGCCACTATGGCGGTAACCTTCGACGCCGGCTTCGTCGTAACTGCCGGCCGTTGTAGCGCTGGTAGAATCTCAGGCTCACTCAAAGCTGAGCTGGAGGGCGAAAAAGCTGGACTTTGGAAAGATCACGCTACGAATGAAAGCGGTCGGCTGAGGTATTCGAAAGCGAAGACGGCCAGAAAACAGCAAAGAAAGAGCGACCAGAGCAGGTACGCAAGCCAAACAAAGATCGGTTCACGTCTCGTGTGTTGGAGAAAATGGAAGAGCGTGCGGAGGGTTATGCCATACATCACAAAAACCAACGCGAGCCCCAGATAGAGGAAATAATAGGTTTTAGAGCCTAGGATACTTCGCTCGACCAGCGGGGGAATCAAAAGCGCGATCCAGGAAATAAACAGCTTAACGAGGGTCCAGATTGAGTAATGTTGGTTGGTTCGCAATTAGATCGGTCTCCGCTGGCAGATGTTTTTAGGGACGATGCGCGCCCTAAATCCCGATCATACCGTACCCTACGGGACGGGTCTTTGTGGGGACGTTTTCCAGGCACTCCGCGGCCACGGGATACCTGGCTACTTTCATTTAGTCCCTCCGGGACACAAGATCCGACGCGCAATGCGCGCTTGCACGGCAGTCGACAACCGCAAACTGGAAACGGCCAACCGCAAACGGCTAACCATTCAGCCGGCTTTTCCGGTAACCGTAGCCGAAATAAATAGCGAGACCGATCACTAACCAGATTACGAGCCGGATCCAAGTGCTTGGCGGTAAGAAAACCATCTGAGAGAAGCAAAGGACGACGCCCGCGATTGGCAACCAGGGGACAAAGGGAGCTTTGAATAGACGCGGTATATCTGGACGGGTCTTGCGCAGGACCATGACGCTGATGCAGACAATCACGAAGGCGAGCAAGGTCCCGATCGAGACTAACTCGCTCAACACGCCGATCGGGAAAAGGCCGGCCAGCGTAGCTGAGATGATCCCAGTGACAGCCGTCGTGATATGCGGGGTGCGAAACTTAGAGTGAACCTTGGAGAAGATCCCCGGTAATAAACCGTCTACGGCCATCCGATAGAAAATCCGCGGTTGGCCCAACAACAGAACCAGGATCACGGAGGTAATGCCGGCAATGGCTCCCAGTTCAACTAAAGGCCTTAGCCAAGCGACAGACGGGCCGACCTGTTGGATCGCGTAAGCAACCGGCGCCGGTACATCGAGTTGCTTGTAGTTAACTACACCGGTTAAAACCAGCGATACCAGCACGTAAAGAATCGTACAAATGACCAGTGATCCCAAGATTCCTATGGGCAGATCGCGTTGAGGGTTCTTGGTCTCTTGGGCAGCAGTAGTTACAGCATCGAACCCGATGTACGCATAGAAAATCACGCCGGCGCCGGCCATAATTCCGGTCCAACCGTAGTGTCCGAAACCGGTGCTAGGCGGAATGAACGGCACCCAATTCTCCGGGTGTACGTAAGGAAAACAGAACCCGACAAAAAGCAGAATAATTGCGATTTTAATCGCAACGATTACGGCGTTGACGCCGGAGGTTTCCCGAATCCCGAGGATCAAAATGATAGTGACGGCTAAAACAATCAGGACAGCGGGTAAGTTGATAATGGCCCCCGATACCGCCCAACTGCCCTTAAAAACCAACGGTGCATTGCACAACGCCGCTGGGAAACGGATCCCGATATCGGAAAGAAAAGAAACGACGTAACCCGACCAGCCAACGGCCACCGTGGCTGAACCGACCAGATACTCAAGGATCAGGTCCCAACCAATAATCCACGCGAATATTTCTCCAATCGTCGAATAAGCGTAAGTGTACGCGCTGCCGCACAGCGGGATCATTGATGCGAGTTCGGCATAACAAAAACCGGCGCAAAGACAGCCGAGCGCCGAGAAAAGGAATGACAGGACAATGGCAGGACCAGCATGTTCGGCGGCTGCCGTCCCTGTGATTACGAATATACCCGTTCCGACAATACAGCCGATCCCCAACAGGGTGAGTTGAAAACCGCCCAGTTCAGGACGAAGGGGATTCTCTTCTGAGGTCGCTTCCACCGGTTTTACGCGAAGCAAGTCCATGATCTAGCTATGGCAATGGTTGTTTCTTTCTTTAAATGAAACTGTTCTCCAGGCGCGAGGAAGAGGGGCGGTCCGCTCCGAGAAGTAGCAGCTTCAACGCCCTTCTCAAAGCATTTTTCGGAAATGTTACGCAACATTTCTTGCGCCCGATTTGACGAAACCGCTGGTACATAACATGCTAGGCCGCAAAAAATTAGGCCTTGCACATAAAATCCCTTTTTCAGCATCGACCAACAGATCTTAGCGGCGACCCGCAGTCGGTGGTGTATGGATGCGGCCTCTAAGTCTGCGTTTAATGATCTTTCGCTCTCTTATTACATTTGCTCTTCTTTTCGTTTCGGCGGCTTTTGCTTCCGCCTTTCCCTTCAAAACGATCGGTCTGGTTTCGGCTTGGGATCCCGAAATGAAGGCATTGAAACGAGCAGTGTTGTCCGGAAATACCAAAGTTCGAGACACCGAGATCGACGGCACGCTGTTTTCGGAAGTGCAGCAGAATGACCGGCGCCTGGTGTTTTGGATGAGCGGCGTCAGCATGGTCAATGCCGCCATGTCGACCCAGCTAGCGATCGACCGTTTCCATCCGGATGCGATACTTTTCAGCGGGATTGCCGGTGGTCTCGATCCGGCCTTTCAGCCCGGCGATGTCGTTATCCCGATGAAATGGATCCATCAAGCCGAAGCAGCCTGGCTAAATCCAAATTCGGACCATCCGGGCTCGTACGTAATCCCCGAATATTTTCATCCTCGCTATCCAAATTTCGGCAATATCTTTCCTGACGATGTCTGGGTGGTTCGGAAAGGCGAAACGACGCCGCGCCAAGTTCATGCCTTTGCCGTGGATGGGGCTCTGTTGGACGCAGCCCGAATAACCGCGCCTAAGATTTCTATCCTCCGCGCGGATGGCACCAAAGCGAAGGTCTTAGTAGGAGGAACCGGAATGAGTGGACCAATTTTCTTGGATGATCGCTCTTTTCGTGATTTTGCTTTTCAAAAATGGCATGCCAGGATCCACGAGATGGAAGGAACTGCCATCGCCCAAGTAGGATACGCCAATCGTGTCCCGATCCTGATTATCCGCGCGCTCAGCGACCTGGCGGGTGGTCAGAGTGGCGTGAATCAGGAAGAGAAAAACTCTGAGTTGGCCGCTGGCAACGCCGCAGAAGTTACCGCTAAGATCCTCGAACAAATCGAATACGCACACTAAGAAAAAGAACCTTATGGAGTTAAAAAAAACCCAAATAGGCAAGCCGCACGGCTCGCTGGGGCGAATGGCGCCGTTGATTGTGATGGCTCTCGTGATTCTGGCTTTGGTTTATCTGTTCATGAAGCCGGACCTCTTTATCAACCTCATGAGGTACGCTCAGGCGTCGAGCCAGGGGAAAACGATGGCGCAAGGAAACGCCGAGGCGTCGGCTTCCGCTTCCGCGTCAGCATCCGCTAGCGCCGCCGGAGCGGTGAAAACGGCGGATGATTATCTCAGCTTACTGAAGGTCAATGCCAGTACGCTCTCAGACGATAACAAGAAGATTCTGAACATCTTTAGCGACGAGCTAGATAAAATCACGAAGGCTAAAGAGACCGAGACGGTAGAGACGAACGGCGAGGTAACGCTAATCTTTCAACCCCTCGCCCAGGCCAAAACCGACGATGATCTGGCCAAGATCAGAGATGCAGCCACGAAGCTGAAACAGACATCGGAGACCGCGGCGAACGTTTTTCAAGGAATACAACCCGAGTTGGCCAGACGCTTGGTCGACGTCGGGGTAGCAGATCCACTCAATACTCAGGTGGCCGAGGCTTTCGCTAAACAAGGCAATATTCCTGACGACCTGCAAACGGCTCAGAACACCATGAAATTTTCAGATGCGACCATTGCTTACGTCGACTTTCTCAAGGAGAGCCACAGTTCGTGGACGCGCAAAGCAGACGGCAGCCTTTCTTTCAAAGATAAGCAAGCGGTGACCAAGGCGACGCAGTTAGGGAAAGAGTTCACGGACACTGCGGTGCAAGCCGGGTTTCAGATTAAGTAACAAGCGGCCGCGCGGAAGGGCGAAACGGCGAATGGGCGAAACGGCGAATGGGCGACGGGGCAATGCGATGACCAAAGCCCCTGACCCGGTGGGGCGAGGAACTCGGCGCGCCGAGGACGTGACTGCTCGATGGTGGCTACGCGCCGGTTTTGAGCCGCGCCGTGCGCGTGGCAGCGCTGAGCGTTTAGAATATCGCCTGAACCGTTGTGGCAATGGAAGGGTTCCGAGATACCATTCGACACTATCACACCCACGGCGCGGCTCACAACCGGCGCGAGACAGTTTAACCGGTTAATCACGTCCTCGGCGCGCCGAGTTCCTCGCCCCACCGGGTCAGGGGCTTTGGTCATCGCATTGCCCCGTCGCCCATTCGCCCACTCGCCCACTCGCCGTTTCGCCCATTCGCCCTTTCGGTCCCCGCCTAGGGATAAGCCAGCTTGTACACCTCGCGGCGGAAACTAAAACGAAGACCGGGGTCACGGAGGCGAGCTAGACTGCTGATCGATCGGTTCTTCGCCAAGCGCGCCACAACATCGTACCCGATGAGATAGCCGATTCTGCCGGGAACTTCTCCGTTTTCGCTCTTGGCAAGAAAGTGGGCAGCGACTATGTCCTCGCGCGAGTCTAAACAGGTCAGAAGCCGTTTGGCTTCAGTCGGGATCGATGCCGGACCTTGAGCGGCAAGTCGGGGATCGAGCAGTACGTCGCCCAAAGATGCTCCCGGGTTAAGCTGCTGGCTGGCATAAACAGCTAGTCCTTCCTGCCAGAGGAGACGATAGAGAGGCAGGTCATCCGGGTTTTTCGGTAATGGATTAATTTGGAAGTGATACAGATGGAAAAGTTCATGGGAGAGAATCACTCCCAATGGCGCATCCGTTCCGTGGAATCTGGCTAAGCCGTCCAACCCGATTAATAACGAATCCGGATGTTGACTGGGAATCTTCGCGTCGAATCGGCCCAGCGATAACATTAGATAGATCTTGGCTTTAGCCGGAACAAATTCCGGGTAAGCCTGACAAAAACGGTCGAGTATGGCCGGTGCCCGGCTTTCGAACAGACCATGTAATTTGCGGATACGCGCGACGTATTCCGACGCTCTATCGACGTAGGCCTTGGTTTGCGCCGGGTCAACGCACCACAGCCGCTGATAAACTTCCGGGTGCGCGTCCAGAACTTCCTTCGAAAAACGCTCAACCCGGGTCTCAGTATTGCCCGCTAGACTCTCCAGCACCCGCACATCCTGGGGAATCAAATCGATGATTGCCGGAGGCTCAATCGCCTGTCCTGCCGAAAGGCCAAAAAAGAGCTGAACAATTACGGCGAAAAAGCCAAGATCTCTGTCGTACATGGACCCACATCTCTTAACCGATCAGATTTGGAGTTCGCTATCCCAATTTTTTTTACAACTGGGGCCTTCAGTTTGGTTGCAAGCGGTGGCCACCTTGTTGGCGGCAATCATCGCCGTGGCAGGAGCGGTGATCGCAGCCAACGCCGCTTACCGAAACGTGAACAAATCCCGGTTCGAACAAGCTGAAGCGGAACGCCAACGCAACCGCACCTCTGAGCGAGAACGAGTGGTAGGGACCTTACACGCGCTGCGCGAGGAGATTTTACAACTTTGGATGATCGTAGCCGAGGATCTGGGTGGACCAATCGAGAACTTAGACCTCAAGCGAAAACCGTTGCCCTACTGGTCCTACAATCAGAGTTATTTTTCGGTTTTTGATCGTAACGCGGGCACCGTCGGGTCGATCGAAAACGATCAACTGCGTTCGAGCCTGGTGCGAACCTATATGTTCGCCAAGCGTCTGGTAGATCAATATCAGGGATATAATCGGATGGATGTTCGCGCATCGGTGAATACCCCCCAGCCTGCCACGGGCGCCTCGGCTGATACCACTTATGCTTTGCACGCCGGAGCGTTGACTCTGATCGAGTCTTATAACGCGTTAAAGACCAATATCGGGCAACTCCGCAGCCTTTTGGATGCTGAGCTCGGACTAAAGAAAACTCCGTTGCCGTACATCGATTCGGCCCCGGAGTCGAATCAAACCACGCCTAACCGTTAGCAAACCCGCGAAGGTCGATCCGCATGGGGTCCCCAGATCTTCCTCACGTGAGGCGCTTCGTTCTCCCGACTTCGCTAGCCATCGGAGCTTGAAGCCTACAAACCACAAGCTTCGTCGGGCAGGCTGTCCTCGTCGTCGTCCTCGAATCCGGCAACGCGGAGTGATGGAGTACTGGAGTGTCGGAGTACTGCGCCAATTGGGAATTGCACCCCGCGTCCGCGGGGTTGGGAGTGCTTTCAGGGAATACAAATTGCAGTCGAGCGGATGGCGCCCAGTCAGCCATAGCGCACCTTCTGCACTGTAGGGCGGCGGTAAGGCCGGACTCGGCACGATCTCTAAGTTCAGTCCCTAAGCGTAGTCGACGGTGCCGTTTGCCTCATTTTTTTCAACCAGGTCAAAAAGTTGCTCGCCGTTAGGGCGAGCTCCCGCTCGTCCTACCCTAATCGAGGACGAGCGGGAGCTCGTCCCTACCGATTTTTCATTCTACCAGGCATGATTGGCACGCGACTCGCTTACCCAGGATCTTTTGTTTTCAAATCTCCATGGATGTCCAAGTACCGTACCTTCCAGAAAATGCTCCGTTCAGCCCAGCACAAAGGGCGTGGCTAAACGGGTTTCTAGCGGGACTTTTTTCGCAACAGGCGGCCGCAGCGCAAGCGCCGCCTAAGATTCGGGCGAACGTTTATTTCGGCACGGAAACCGGCAATTCGGAGGCAGTGGCAAAACAAACAGCGAAATTCCTACAAAGTCGCGGCTTTGAATCTCAAGCCGTCAATCTCAGCAAGATTTCGTCAAGCGCACTTGCCAACGAGGCATACGCTCTGATCATCGCCAGCACTTTCGGCGACGGAGATCCGCCGGATAGCGCGAAGACATTTTATGCCGAGTTGCATGCGCCGGATCATACTCACCTTCCCCAGCTGCAGTTTTCGGTGCTGGCATTGGGCGACCGCAACTACGAACGCTTCTGCCAATGCGGCAAAGACATCGATGCGCGTCTCGAGGCCCTGGGAGCCCATCGAATCTACCAACGAGTGGATTGCGACGTCGACTATGACGCTGCGGCGGAATCGTGGAGAAATGGGGTTGCGACCGTATTAGAAGCAGCGCCGAAACAGCCGGCGAATCTTGCGCCTCAAGCGCCGTCTGAGGCGATGCTCACTGCGTCAAAACCCGACAAACCTGAACCGGCAAAAGACATTGTCTATGACCGGAAACATCCATTCCTTGCCCACTTCACCGCCAATCGTCTCTTGACTGGACCGGGCTCCGCTAAGGAAACGCGCCATTTCGAGATCTCGCTCGAGGGGTCGAATCTCGCCTACACAGCCGGGGACGCACTGGGAATTATGCCATGCAATTGCCCGGAACTGGTTGAGCAGATTCTCCGCGCCTTAAATTGTGACGGCGAAGAAGCGGTGCCGTCGCCTGATGGAACCGAAGTACCCCTGCACAAAGCGCTTTTGGAGTTCTATGAAATTACAAAGATTCCTACCGGTCTGCTGAAGTGCATCGCTGAACGGAGTGCAGATCCAAGTTTAAGAGAATTACTGGAACCGGTCGCGGCAGAGCGTCTGAAGAGTTTCTTTAGCCAACGGGAGACCGTGGATTTGCTGTGTGAATATTCATCCGCCAAAATCGGCGCCGCTGAATTTGTTTCCCACCTTAAAAAGCTGCAGCCGCGTCTCTATTCTATCGCATCAAGCCCGGCTGCTCATGGCAAATCAGTCCATCTAACGATTTCTATCGTTCGCTACGAGACCAACGGCCATAAACGCAAAGGAGTCTGTTCAACCTTTCTAGCAGATCGCGCTCAACAAAAAGTTGGAACGTTTGTGCATCGTTCGCCGCACTTCCGGTTACCGGGGGATAACACCAAACCGGTGATCATGGTAGGCCCGGGGACCGGTATTGCGCCGTTCCGCGGTTTTCTTTACGAACGGGAAGCAGTGGGTGCTACGGGATCAAATTGGCTATTCTTCGGCGATCAGAAAGAAAATACCGATTTTCTTTATCAAGACGAGCTGATCCGCTTTAAAAAGAACGCCGTTCTCACTCGATTCGATACGGCGTTCTCTCGGGATCAACCGCAGAAAATCTACGTTCAGCAGCGAATGTTGGAAAACGCAACTGATCTGTGGAGATGGCTAGAGGACGGCGCTCACTTCTACGTCTGCGGTGACGCCCAAAGAATGGCCAAAGATGTCGATGCGGCTTTGCATAGCATCGTCGAACAAGCCGGCCGCAAATCTGCTGAAGAGGCGGTTGCTTATATCAAAAAACTGAAAGCTGAACACCGTTATCAGCGGGATGTGTATTGAAGCTAAATTTCACCACAAAGACACAGAGGGCACGAAGAGAAGACAGAATAAGATCCCCAGATTACACAGATTACGCAGATTTCGACTGGAGACTCACACTTCATATGAGTTGAAGACATGACTAGGACAGCAGTTTCCTTTCGTTCCTGCCGGCCCGCCGAAGTTCGAAACCGGAATCTGTGTAATCTGCGGATTTATTTAAGGTTTTCTTCGTGTTCTCTGTGTCTTTGTGGTGAAATTTTGCACCAAGCCGCACTAGCGGGCTGACGCCGAACACGCTAAGCGTTTCGCGTGTACGACGTAGCTTCTTTCGCTAGATCCGCCAGCATCGCTGGCTTGCTCGTCTGCCTTCTAGTTCCGCACGCTGTGGCCAACGATGATCTGGTCTTTGATTTTTCCTCGCCAAGAAAATTTGCCGGACTCGGAGTAGAGCTCTGGCCGGTAACCGATCATCAGACCGAACGAGATGCGTTGTTGCACGATCTTCACTTTAAATACGTGCGCGTCGGTTTCACCACAAACCTACTGGAAGAACAACTCAAGAACCACATGTCGGTGGCGGCGCTTTCAGCGGCGATCACAAAAGCTGCGGATGATAACCAGACCGCTATCTATTCGCGACTGCATGACGAGATCAACCAGCTGCACGTCGGTTTGGACCTGGCCTTTTGGCAGGTCCCCTCGATTTGGTGCACCGGCGACAGCGACGGCGTAGTCACTCATAGCCGAATCAACCCAGATCATATCCAGGACTACGCCAATTGGATTGTCGCTCACCTTTTGTACGCCAAGCGCCTGCGGCTGCTGCCAAAAACGATCGAGATGATCAATGAACCGGATACCACAACCAGCACTCAATTTACGCCGGAGCAATACGACGCTCTGTTGTTCGCTATCCGCGCCACGCTCGATCGAAATGGTCTCACCTCGGTTGGAATCGCGGGGCCGGGCGTCGGCTCGGCGAGCACAGTCGAGGCTTACACTCAAGTACTGGAAAGAACGGGGCATATCTCTCTTTTAGCCAAGCTTTCCTGGCACGACATGGACACAGTGAAAAGGCCTGAGCCGGCCGGGTTTGCAGGTGTCCCTATGGGTTTGCTCGCTACGGCCCATCGACTACCGATTGCAATTACTGAGTTCAACAGCGTGAGCCCTCAATGGGACCGGCTTCCCTATGATTCGGGACCAAAGGCGCGTGGAGGAAACAACGCCGCCGATTCTCCTGATTTCGCGGTCTCGGTCGTGGCAGAGGCTCTCAAGCTTATCGCAGACGGGGCCGATTCTTTGTACTATTGGCACTCGGAAGATTCAGCATTTACGCAGGACGCTTTCGGTCTGCTGAACGAAACCGGAGAACGCAAACCGATCGCTGCTGCGCTGCAGATGTTCTCGGAACACATCCCGCAAAAATGCGATGTGACCGGCCCGAAACAGCAGACATTTGGCCTCGCAGCAGTCTGTTTCCATTCTGACGATAGGCTGTTACTAGCAATGGCCAATTTGACTCAGGAAACCAGGAAAATTGATGCTCGAATCCTCAATGCACCAGCACCAGCTAAAGTTACGCTTGGGCGCAAGTTTGATTCTCACGGGCCCGCCCCTCAGGTTGTCCCTGCGTCAACCGTTGTTCTTAATGGACCCGACGTCAGTCTCGATCTTCCTGCTCGTTCGGTGATGGTTTTGCTGCTGCGGTAGATCTTGCTCGTCCTCATCCTCGATTGCAAAAAGTAATCAGTAATCAGTAGGTCAGTAATCAGTATTCGGTTGGCACCGGCGATCATCTGGACTGATTACTGACACACTGATTACTGATTACTTTGGATGACAGGACGTTTGGCTCCGCACCATCCCCGAAGTGTCCCGCACTCCGAACGAAACAAACTGCATGCTCGCGATTCCCGAATCGATATCCAATGGTGGCCGCATTGATCTGGTGCCGGTCGCGGCGAGCCATATCCAAGAATTATACGAAGCAATCGTCGAGTCTAAGGATGAGCTGTCCCCATGGATGGAATGGCTGCATCCCGACTATTCCCTCGCTGACGCGGAGCAATGGGCTACGAATTGCCGAAAGGCTTGGGAAGCGGATTCTATGTTCGGTTTTACCATTATCGAAAACCAAACCGGCCAAATTCTGGGAGGGTGCAGCGTCGGAATTACGAGCCATCTGCATCGCAATGGAGCGATCGGGTACTGGATCAGAAGTTCTCGCACTAAGCAGGGGTTCGCTTCCGAGGCTGCTTGCTTGTTAGCCCAGTTCGGTTTCCGGCAACTTGGATTGATTAGGATCGAGATCCTCGTTGCTGTCGGTAACACGGCCAGCGAGCGGGTCGCCGAAAAGGTGGGCGCGGTCAGAGAAGGTCTGTTGCGGAATCGGTTGCTTCTCCGAGGTCAGCCTAGGGATGCGTATGTGTTCTCCTTAATTCCGTGAGGCTGACGGTTCACGGTTCACGGTTGGGAGCTGGAACAACACGTTCGGACGCGGGACGGATGGGACTCATGGGACCTATGGGACTAATGTGTCAATCGGCGTATAGGTCATATTCGACTGAAGTGGTTCACAGTTCGCGGTACGCCGTCCCGAATTACTAGTTACTGATTACTACCCCCCTCCACTCAACCTCGGCGTCGTCCAGCGGCTGCTAGCGGCCGCCGGATCGCTCCGTAGGCTTGGCGATAGTAGGAACCAATTCTTTAACTATCACCTCTCCATGCAGCCTGGTTTCTGTCGCATCAAGGTCGGCCAGGAAACCGTTCACAAAGCTGGATGGTTGCGTCGCCGTCAATGTACCGTTTGCGCCCTTCAGGTAGATATCGATGCCAGAATTCCGATGAGCTTGGAGATAACGCCGGGTTAGAGGAATATAGTAAATTTCTTTCGTCACCTGGCCGAATTGAATCGGCAAGGTTTCATTACTACCGCGCAATCCCACGAGCCTGGTGCCGGAAGAATCCCATATCTCGTCGGCTGACAGCCAACCGTCCACTGAAAGGTATAAGACAACCAGATAAACCCCCGTTTCTCCCGAGGATATCTCAGCCTTCAGGAATATAGTCCGGACGGCGCCCATCAGGGGAGCAATGGTAGTTTCCTTGCCGGTGACGATCGTTGTTCTTGCCTCAGGATCATAAGTAGTCTTGCCGGATTGAGTCGTGGTACATCCGGAAAGCACGAAAGCGAGGCACAAACAAAGAATAATGAATTTGCTCCGGTTCATCAGATTTGTTAACCGGTCGATAGGACCGCGCGTGGCCCGTGAAATGATCGCTGTGCTATCTCAAGCAAGCGATGGCGACCCAGGATTTACTGCTTGGAATTGAAGGGATCCGACGGATCGGTGGCTCGCCAGACCAAGTGATTCCCCAGAAACAGATAGTCGATCTCAGTCTGGAGGAATGCATCTAATGCTTGTTGAGGCGTATCAACAATCGGATCGGCTTGAGTCCTAAAACTCGTAGTCATCAAGATTGGACAACCAGTGAGTTTTTTCACCTCGCTCAGCAGGCAATGAAATTCGGGATTATCCTTCCGGGAGACGGTTTGGAGCCGCGCCATTCCCTCGCAGTTCGTAATCGCAGATAGCCTTCTTGCAAAGGCCTCTCGTATCGGCGCGGTTACGTTCATATACGGTAGGTCAGTTCCAACCGGCAAGTCAGTAACTAAGTGTACTTCCTCTGCCAAAACGGCCGTACCCACCGGCCGAAACACTCCGGAACTTAGTCCAGCATCCTTTAGCCAGTTTTCAACTTGAGGCGCACCCGGAATTGCTATGATGTTGCGATGGCCTAATGCGTTCGGCCCAAATTCCGTTCGACCATGATACCAAGCTACACTTTTGCCCTCAGAGATTAGCTTCGCAGCTTGGCGGCAACTTCCTGCCAGATTAAGGAGGGACTTAACTTTGACTTTTCTTGCAGACCTTCGGCATGCTTCAATGATTTCTTCGCGCACGTGCGACGGTCCATAAAATGGAAGGTGCATTCTAGGCTTAGTCGCCTCCTGATGGGTCCACGCGCCTAGAAGTGCTGCTCCGAGAGCAGCACCGTCATCCCCAGGCGCGGGTGGAACAAAGACTTCGCTAAACACCTCCGATCGCAGGAGATGGCCATTCATTTCAAAGTTCAGAGCAACGTCGCCCACCAAAGCGATTCGCGGCAAACCTGTCACTGCCCGCAAATGGCGACAAATATGTAACACGACTCGCTTTAGACACTCCTCCAGTCCTGCGGCGATGTCTCTGTGCCTTTGCACTATTTCATCTGTCGGAAGTCTGCGCGGTCCCAGGTAGTCCGTCAGGCAACGCCGAGTGGCCAGATAGAATTCTCGTTCAGGCCGCGTTTTGTTCAGCCACAATGGCGGAATCTGAATTGCGCCGTCTCGTCCTAGTTTTACCGCTTCCTCAAGGAAGGGCCGAAAACGAGCCGCATCCCCCTCACGGGCTAGATGAATGACCTGATCTTGGTCGCCTTGGAAATTGAAGCCAAGTTGCATCGCCACCAGACCTAAGAAAATCCCAATGGAATTGGCGGCAAAGATCTCCTTGATTTCCTCGAAGCCTTTTTCTTGAGCGTGATAGGCAGTGACACCTCGTACTCCCCCCAAACCATCTATCACCAACACGACACAATCTTTCCATCCCGAAGTGAGATAGGCGTTGGCCGCGTGCGCCAGATGATGTGAAATCTGTTGGACCCGATCAATTGGCATTCCCGGCAAATAGCACCGAATTTGCTTTAACACGGCGTTTCTTGAAAATACTTTTCGGTAGAGCTTTGCCTGTGATCGACTCCGTAAATAGAGCTCTGCGTACGCCGAAAAATCGTAGGAATGCACCAACAGATCGATGTCCTGACTGCGAAGGTTCTGCTGGGACAGGCAGTACTGAATCGAATTAATCGGGAATTCACCGCTATGCCGCTGGTGATTGAAACACTCCTCAGACGCGGCCGCTGCCAAATGACCTTTCACGACAAGCGCGGCCGCAGCGTCTTGTCCAGGACAAATTCCATATTCGCGCTCGTCCAATCCCGGCCACTGCGAGCGCTTGAAAGACAAGGCGTTACCTAAGCCGCTGATCCCGAGAACACGCACGAGGGATTCGGCTGCATCGCTCCGAAAACGGCAGCGATGCACGCTATGGCCGCGGGATGTTCCGGCTACGCCAGGCTATTCCGCAGCAAATTCTTAGACTATCAAAAACTGATAAATCTTGGCCGCACGTAGATCACGTCTCCCCGATTAACATACATCACCCGTGTTGGGACTCCGTGAAGCAGCGGACTCAAATCAACAATCTGCGTGTGTTGTACCCCATTCACCTGGCGGATGACCGATATCCTTTTTGGATCTCCATAAGGAGTAAAACCGCCGGCTTCCATGATCGCCTCGAGCACAGTGGCCGGACGTTCGAATATGATCTTACCGGGTTTTTGCACTTCGCCGGACACAACGACGGGTATAGCGACTGTCTCCAAAGTCACGATAACATCACTGTTTTGGAGCTGAGTCTTGTAGAGTTGGGTCAGCTCTCTTTGCAATTGGCCTGTGGTCTTTCCGGCGGCGTAAACATCGCCAACTAACGGTAAGGTCACTCTCCCGCTCGCCTCGATCTTCTCAGATTGATTGAGCTCCGGCGCGGTCGTAAAGGATACCTTGATTGTATCCCCTGGTGATAAGAGGCCCGGCTGCTGGCCACTGGCACTAAGGGTTTCGCCGTGATAGCTCTGGCACCCGCTACTGGAAAACGCAAAAATCGCCGCTAAGCCACTAATCGTCGCTAACAGCTTCCGGCTAGATCGGTTTCTCCCGAGCCTCTGACTAAAAACCGATGAGATGTTCGACCGGTAATCTATCCCAGCCGCAGCCTCTAGAAAGTGGACTCTAATTTTTCGTCTAAATATCGTTTGCATAAACTCACGCCCACAATCCTCAGCGTCCGAGCGGTACCAAGATTCTTGACTCTACCACTATTACAATGAATCAAACCGACACTTACAATCTTTCTTTTACCGAAATAGTTCATTCTCCACTTGCTCCGAACTCATATCGAACGGCCAAACCGAAGAGATTTTGGGTGTAACTGCTCGACCCCCCCTCTCCTTCTCGCTTCACGTATCGATAATTTAAATCAATGCTAATATGCCCACTCAATAGGTATAACGAATTCACGGTCACCCCGTACTGCGTATAGTGCCCGGGCAGAGTACCGGTAATCACATCCCCGAAATTGACGAAGGGCGACGCCTCAAGGGTCCATCGCCGGCTGGCTTTAAGTTCGGCCGCGATATAAAAATCGTTATTCAGAGAGACGCCCTCACCGCTAGAAAAGTCAACATCATGAGAAGCCCCAACTAGGACCTGTAGGTTTCGGCTGATTTGATGGCGAGCAGAAAGATAAACATAGTATTGAGGCTGGTCGACGCCGGGCCCCTCTCCTATTAAAATGCCGGCCCCGGTATCCACTTCGATCAGACGGGTAAGATTGCCCCGCAGGAAGCCTCCTCCACTAATCACATTGGTGTCGAAGGAGCCGGCACCCGTGTTGTGGCTGGCGTTTAACTCCACTCCCAGGGTGAGAGATGGCGCAATTTCGAGACCGAAATTGCCCCCGACGTGAAGGCTATTTCGTATAAGCCCTCCTTCCTGAGACGCCACACCGCTAGCGCCTACGATGTCGTTATAAGTGTAATCCAATTCCAACCCCGCCTGAGCCCGATAAAGGGGGACAGACGCGCTAATGCCCATCGTATTAGTGAGACGGTTGAGATTAGTTACACCGGTAATGGTGGGGTCTGATACCGGGTCCTGAACAATGGCAAACTGCTCGTAAGTTTGAAAGAGAACATCGCCGACCGTGGCCTTCAAACGGATCTGCGAACCCGGCAGAATAGCGACGTTCAACGCATTCGTGCCATTCGAATAAAAATTCTCCTGCAGTTGTCCACCGAGTTGCACATCAATTCGGTTCAACGGACTCAGCACCCATGCCAAATTAAGATCGAGATTCTCAAAAATCTGGTTCAGCGATAGTTTGCTAATCCCGGTAGTAGTAGTGCCGATTGCGTTCGCATTATCGTTAAAAGTATAGCCCAACCCGATGTCACCCGTTCCCGAGAATGGCCCGGCTCTAAAGAGAACTGGCTGTTCCGGGTTGAAGGCAAAGCTCCGATAGTGAGGCGGCTCAGGAGTTCTGATCGATTCTTGCCGGAATTCTTGCCCAAAGGCACTGACCGAGGGCACGGCTACGGCCAAGGCGACTACCGCCGCCAAGAAATGGTTCTCTAGTCCACCAAAATCCGTTCGACGAAGGGCAGCACGCGGCACACGTTTTTTTTACCGGGTCGAGGCATGATCGACAAGGCCATTCGTCTTTACCTCGATCAATTTGACGATTTCACGACGGAAAGCCGCCTCTGCCTTCTCCGGGCTGTCGTAGCCGGAACGCATGGAAAGGAATTGAGAACCCTTTCGCTTCGACCGTCATAATGCCATCGTCGCCGCAAGGCTGATAGCCGGCCGCTGGAAAGCAAATTTCCGGCCGGTGCTTGCGCGCCTCGCGCGCAATTGCCAAGACGACAACAACAGAACCGCACCGAATATAGGACTTAACACCCAGACTGGGTTTACTTCAGGAACCACCGGAACGTTGCCTTGGGTGTTCTGGTTCTGACCCTGACCATGACCCATTTGTTCATCTCCCCAACAACCCCGCCCCGCGCAGTGCCTCTGTTGCCTTACGAATCTGCTCTAAGGCAATCCCGGACCGGACCGCGATATCTAAAAGGTCATGCCGCCCATCTGAAAAATTCAGCACCCAAAGCATCGCCCTCTCCAGCACCGCCGTGTCCTTCATTCCTCCTAGTTGACCATATAACCCTCGTCGTCCCAGTTGAGGCTCGCATTTTGGGTTGAGATTAACGTAGCCCTGATTTTCCTCGAGGATTCGAATGACTCGCAACAATCCGACCAGCGATTCTCCCAACGCAGAGGGTGTAATCAGCGAAAGATCATCTGCCGAAGTATGGTATTCCGGGTAACAACCATTCGGCGTCCGCATAAAGCAGCCTACGGGCAGATTGATGCCGGGCGAACAGTACTGCCGTTCGTCATAGCCATGGGGAGCGAAATCGAGAACATTAAATTCGTTTCCGCTATGGGTGAGCATGTGTTCAACCGCGCGATCGATCTCCGCATCACCGCGACGGCTTCGCTTATACGTAAACTTCCCAGGATCACCGAGGCAGGATAACACCAGTCCATGTTTGATTCGGGACAGAATCGCTTCATTCAGGGCTAGCCAGGTGATCGATCCGATGGTACCAGGGACCCACAGGAATCGGTAGGAATAACGCAGGGACAAGTTTTGCAGAAGAGCCGCCAACCTCGCCGCCACCGCCATCCCCGAGAGGTTATCGTTGCAAAGGGATGGATGGCACGAATGACAGGAGATCAGCACTTCTTCGTCGGTCTCACCTTGGATCCGAAATTCACCATAAGTCAGATGTCCGGGATGCAGACTGGAATCGATGTAAACGTGGTATTCTCCCTCTTCCAGCTCATCCAGTTGATGTTGAGTCAGGCAGAAACCCCAGTTTTTCTGATAGTAAGAAGTACGATAAGGGATCCAGTCCGGAGCTTCGGGAATGGTGAAAAGATGCGGTCGAAGTTCCACCAGCGACATCTTGCGGTTGACCGGCAAACTGTAGTTCAGCACATGCAGATTTGATTTCCGAAAGTCGACCACCCGATCGCCGGCCTCGTTCATGATATAGGCGTCGCGGATGTTCCACTCGTCTGGAACTGTCCAGTCAAAAACCGCTGTATCACTTATGACCTCGCGCAACGCCAGCGGGATCGTTTCCCGAAGTAGACGCAGACTGCGCCGGACCCCATTACCGGTGATGCTCCGACAGATCGGATAAAGGCGCTCGATGAGCGCATAGGCAATCTCACCTTCCGCACGAACGTCGATCTCTTTCAGCAGGTCAGCGATGAAGGTATCGCTCGTCTCGCGGCTGTCAGTTATTACTATCATTAGGAACTCCCCCTCTTAAAGACGGACTAGAGAAAATAAAAGGCTTCCGTGCTACGTGTGAAAGCTCTTTCGCTAAAGGATCTGTACATTTCTTCCAAGCCCGACCGCGCGTGCTTTCTCACTAATCGCCAGAAACGGACAGGCCGTCGTGTCTACGAAGTCAGCAAGGTTGAATGAGCTACGATGATATCCTTCCCGCTGCAAACTGAGCACAGCGTTTGGGCCTGCGTGAACGCTTCCGTCAATCATGCGGGTGAAATGGACACCCAGGAATGGAAACTGCGGATCGGGCACGAATGTTGGGAGAACCCAAATTGATTCTGCGGACTGTGGCCGGTTGTTTTACCGATCCGAGGGCGACCAAGCGATCTTTTGAATGGTCTGCGTTGTCCAAATTGAGCTGAGGTTCTCTGCAGGGGAACTGGAACGGCGCCCAGAGTTCAACAGAACTTCATAAATGTAACCGACAGTTTCCCAAAGTAGTTCCTTGGATCGCTCGCTCGACTGCCACCACGCCTCCGTCTCATATTCGGGAGGTTGCCAGCCGATGACACCAACTTCGCAGTCGGACGAGTTAACTTTGGCGAAAACCAGAGCGCTTCTTCTGGCGTGCGGACCAAGCGTGAACACATTCAGTGCCTTCGGCTTGATACCGGCATCCCGGAGCGTTTGCCAAATAGCGACCGCGGATTCAAATGTCCGGCGAACTTCGGTATTTTTGGACGTCACCACCAGGATTTCTTCCTTGGGAACACCCAATCGAATCAGCTCGTCAGCCGCCATCTCAGCGTAATTTGCAGGTTTATCTTCCCAACGGTCCGATCTCATGCCGCCAACCGCCACAACATACCGATATCCCCCGCGCTTGAATTCATCCACAGCCGCGCAAATCGCTTTGCGGCCAATCCACCCTTCCACGACCAAAATGTCAGCCTGTGATCTATGCGTTTCCACTAGAAAGGATTCGCCGTATGTGAACCATCCGGCGACGAGTGTGAACAAGACCGCGGTGATACACCAGAAGCCCACCCAGGTCGGACACAAAATCGTGCAGCGCCGGAAAGGCCGTAGTCGCCCGAACGATTTCACGACTTTCAACGCCGGCACAATCGCTTCGGCTGGGCCCGATCTATTAACATCAACGTTTTCGCGAGGCGCATTCTCCATTTATATCGGAAGGTAGGCTGTCCCTGGTCGGTTTGAAGGCACAATGCATTGAACTAAGATATTCACAGATTGCTTCGCCGGCTCGCCGTATCGCCGCGTCGCCGATTCGAGGGTTCTTGTGGCGCAATTCCGCCACGCTCTGGAATCTGCGGACTACCTGGGACGCGCCTCGCAAAGTGGAACCTGCTCAGCAATCACGCGACCAATCTCCAACGAGGCAGTGGCAGCAGGGGAAGGCGCGTTGCAAATATGCATTCCCCATCTGTTGTTGCTAACAATTAGAAAATCGTCCACCAGCCCGCCGTCGGACCGTAGCGCCTGGGCACGAACACCCGATTCGGCTGGGACAAGGTCTTCTTCACAAATCTCGGGTATCAACTTTTGCAGACTGCGCGTGAAAGCCTTTTTACTGAAGGATCTATACATTTCTTCCAGACCCGACCGCGCATGCTTTCTTACCAGTCGCCAGAATCCGGGATAGGTCATCGTGTCTAGGAAGTCACGGAAATCAAATGATGTACGGTGATACCCTTCCCGTTTCAGGCTGAGCACGGCGTTTGGGCCCGCGTGCACGCCACCAGCAATCATACGAGTGAAATGAACACCAAGAAATGGAAATTGCGGGTCGGGCACGGGGTAAATGAGGTTTCGGACCAGGGATCGACGCTCCGGTTTCAGTTCATAGTATTCACCCCGAAACGGAATAATTCGGGCCTCCGGCTTCACACCGGCCAGAGTGGCAAGCCGATCGCTATGCAAACCACCACAATTGATAATCTGATGGGTACTGATGTCTCCCTTGGTCGTCTGCAGCACTGCCTCACGTCCTCTAGCCTGTATGGCATTTACCTTCGTACCTAGGCGCAGCTTGCCGCCTTGGGACTCGATGAGTTCCCGCAATTTCTGGCAGACTCCCACAAAATCGACGATTCCGGTCTCCGATACATGGATACCGGCCATAGAACTCACGTGTGGCTCAATTTCTCGTACCTCATCGGCACTTAACTTCCTAACGGTTAGCCCGTTTGCCAGACCTCGTTCGTAGAGATTGTCTAGACGTGGCAGCTCCGACTCCGACGTCGCTACAATTACCTTTCCACACACTTCATAGCGAATACCGTGCGTCGCGCAGAATTCCACAAGGCGCTGGCGCCCCGCGCGACATAAACTCGCTTTCAAACTCCCCGGCTTATAATAAATGCCAGAATGGATGACGCCGCTGTTCCGGCCGGTTTGATGACGGGCCAATGAGTCTTCTTTTTCGAGAATAGAGATGCGCGCACCCGGATTCTTTTCAAGAATTGCCCAAGCCGCTGAAAGCCCCACAATACCACCTCCAACAACTACGCAATCAAAAGGCTGCATATGACCGTCTCTATTCACCTTATTCACCAATTACCCCCACATCAACAGTTACAAAAGAGCGCACCATTGTTGAAACACATCTGAAATGATACGTACCCCTTCGTGTTACGAAGCAGCGAGCCCTCGCCAGAGCCGTAGGGGCCCCAGCTATTGTTCTACAATTAGAAAATTAGTAATACAATAAACAGCAGGAAAGAATGAGGCAGGCTCGACTAACTGGGCGCATTCCGCATTCGGAAATACTTGCCCCAACCCTTGACGACCAACTTGAGTTCGTTAACTAGTTCTTCCATTTCCTTCCAGATCAGGGTACGCTGAGTAATTCGGCTAATCTGCTCACACACGCGAGCCACTCGTTTCTTCGAGGGTTTGGTGCCGATATAAGCTTCTGGAGTTAGCTCCAACCGATGGACGCGATCGATCGTCGGCCTTAGGTCGAAAAGCAGTTTCGAGTTCACTCCGTCTTTCGTGATGTCGTACTCGTTAAGCCAAGCCTTGGGAACGGGATTGCCGATGCGCCAACCCTCTGCCTTCGCCTGGTCGAGCCGGAAAATAATTTGTCGACTCGCTTCAAAGGAGCTGGAGGCGTCGACCACGAAGAAACGTCCGAATGCCAACGGCATGGCTTCTTCAATCCTGTTTCTTTCCGCATGCAAGCTAGGTTCCTCCGATAGTTTCGTCACAAAGCTCACGTCAAACCACAGGCAATCGCCACTGCCATTATTCACCCAGCACTCACAGAGATCTAGATTCCCAGGGGGGCCCAGTGCGCTCTCACAATAACTTCTCGCACTTCGCTCGTAACTCCCATTCCCGATTGCTCGCTCCAGCAGAAATATTTGAACAAACCTCGATGCCGTCGGACTAGGGGTTTGAATTACAAATGGATTCAGTCTTGTGCCGTTTCCGCCCGCCACTATTCCCGGGAATTCTTCACTCAGGATTTCTGACGGTCTCTGGGACACGAATGCCGCATCGGCATTTTGTGGGGCTACTCTACTTCGATTGTCGCAGGCTTGTAGCATACAATACTGGTCAAGATATTTAATATTTGTTGGTGGCTTCTTACGCTTGTAGTCTTTTGCAACCCACAAAACTGGCCAGCTGCGTCATTCAAGAGTTAATCAGGTCAATCATGAGCAACCGTGTCGTGACCCGATTGGTGCGCGCCACGCGGATTCCGGCTGAGAGCATGAAGTCCGATCAGATCAGGCTTTAGCGCATTGCTGCTTTCCGCGGTTCGCCGAATCAGCTTGGTCGTGGTGAGCGGATGAAGATGTAGATCCGTCAAGAGAACGATCCGAAAGCCTTCGAACGCGTTAGGCAATTTTGGCAACCGCACTCGCTTCCGCTCGAAGAATCAGGTTGTTTGGTTCACACGCCGTGGCATAGCCGCCTATTGCGCTGCCAAGGTCAGCAGCCATCGTTGCGCCGCCGGCTAGTCGAAAAAAGGCGCGTCTATTGATAGGCCTTCTCCCCCAGATTGGTCAGCCGCCCAATGAGCAGGGGCCCAGCAACGCACATAGGCCACCTGCATGTGATAGGTGGTCGCTTTATTTAGACCTTTGATCGGCCAGCCACCACCTAGCGCAAAATCAACCATAACGTACAATGGAAGCTTTGCAGCAGCCGGAGTAGGAGCCTTAAAAACTTCGGTCCCATCGAAATAGAAGTGCATCCAATCGGCGTTGATTAAGCAGCTGTAGACGTGCCATCCTTGACTAATATCGACCTTAGAATCAATGGTCTTGCGGCCTGCGCTAATCTCCTTGCCGGCATTCCACACATGCCAATTGGTATGGTACTTGGTGTAATTAACCGAGTACGCTTCCATGATATCGATTTCAGCCGCATCGCCCTCGGAGTTTGGCACACCACGGATTCCATTTACGCCATCAAGCCAGAACGCTGGCCACAAGCCTGGTGTATTGGCGGTGTCTCCGGCACCGAGAGGCGGACACCAGATTTTCGCTTCCCAATATCCGAGCGCTTGAGAAAACCCGCTTCCTTTCTGATCGACGCTCGATAGCAATCCGGATTGCCAATGAGCCCGTGTAGTATTGTAGTAGCATCTGATATTCAGGCCATCGGAATCGGCTGAGGAAGGTATCGTGCCTGCTCCGAACCACGCGTCACCGAAATCCCCGGCATAGGGGGTATGCATAATCCACCGTAAGGGCGGCGAAATAGGCCCCCATTCCGAAAGCTTTGCACTGAAATTTGAGCCTTCATTAAATTCCTCGTCGAAAACCAAATTGTATCCGACCAAAGTCGTGACAATCGGTTGTGGTACCGTTGAGGCGTGAGCAGGTCCGGACGGTATAGCGAAGAAAATGCAAACAACCAAGCGTGCGAGATTCATCATTTTATTTCTAATTTTCTGCGCCGAGTTTGTTCTAGCTAGATGCCTATGAAGTGTGCATGGGTCGAGCAAATAGCCGGTGGTCAATTAAACCTAGCAGGCCTCTATAAACCGCTTCGCACTCCTTAGCGGCTCGATCGACTGTGAAACGATCCAGGTTGGATCGTGCCCGAGCCTGCAGGTCTGCCAGTAGCTTCTTATCATTGAGCACCCCTATAATAGCTTCCGCTAAGAGAT